>Ga0209369_1000065_pt1 | contig 259508 bp, 244 predicted proteins | sample EBPBio142010_DNA_FD_185865 | JGI IMG/M metagenome (GOLD analysis project Ga0209369, IMG submission 185865) | Wastewater treatment Type I Accumulibacter community from EBPR Bioreactor in Madison, WI, USA - Reactor 1_10/4/2010_ DNA (SPAdes)... | ecosystem: Engineered > Bioreactor > EBPR >... | reverse complement strand
AACACCGGGGCCTCCTATGCATGTCGGCACCGCCAGCCCATCTGGCAGGTGATCCACGATTCTCTGCATACGCGAGGCCCCGGCCTCAACCCTCAACCGAAACCCCGCCCGCCCCCATAGGGTCTAGTGGCGTGCGCCATAAATTCGTTGGGTAAGTTGCAGGCTTGGGTATGGCGCGAACTGGACGTCCCAAGGCAGTGCTGGAGTTGAGCGAGCAAGAGCGGGAGGAGTTGACCCGCTGGGCCCGGCGGGCGAAGACCTCGCAGGCGTTGACGTTGCGCTCCAAGATCATCCTGGCGTGCGCGACGGGGTCGACGAATGCGTCGGTTTCTGCGCAGTTGGGGTGCACGGCGACGACAGTGGGCAAGTGGCGGGCGCGGTTCGTGGCCGATCGACTGGATGGGTTGTTCGATGAACCGCGCTCGGGTCGGCCGGCGACGGTGACCGATCAGCAGGTCGAGGATCTCGTGGTGGCCACCTTGGAATCGGTCCCGGACAATGCCACGCACTGGACCCGCTCGAAGATGGCGAGACGCTCGGGACTCTCAGCCTCGACAGTCGGGCGGATCTGGCGAGCGTTCGGGCTGCAGCCGCACCGCACCGAGACCTTCAAACCGTCTACCGACCCGCTGTTCGTGGAGAAGGCCTATGACATCGTCGGGCTCTATCTGGACCCGCCGGAGTCTGCGGTCGTCTTCTGCGTGGACGAAAAGAGCCAGGCCCAAGCCCTGGCCCGTTCCCAGCCCGCCTTCCCCATGATGCCGGGCACGGCCGAGACACGCACCCACAGCTACGTGCGGCACGGCACCACCAGCCTGTTCGCAGCCTTCAACATCGCCGACGGCACCGTGATCTCCTCAACCCACCGCAAACACCGCGCCATCGAGTTCACGACGTTCCTGACCACGATCGACGCCGAAGTCCCGGCCGACCTCGACATCCACCTCGTCTGTGACAACTACGGCACCCACAAACACCCCAGCATCAAACGCTGGCTGGTCGCCCACCCCCGCGTCACGATGCACTTCACCCCGACCTACTCCTCCTGGCTCAACCAGGTCGAACGCTTCTTCGCCTACATCACCGCCGACCTGCTGCGCCGCAGCGACCACCGCAGCGTCCACGCACTCGAAGCCGACCTACGCGCCTGGACCAAGACCTGGAACACCGACCCCAAACCCTTCATCTGGACCAAACCGCCGAAGACATCCTCACATCCCTCGGAAGACTTCTCATTTGAACTTCCGGCGCGGGACACTAGCAGAGGCTAGTCAAATCAGCACACCGTGCTAGGTCTGCTGATTTCACTAACCTCTGCTAGCAGAGGTTACTTGGTCGTGGCGGCCTGGATGTGCTTGCCGCACAGGCCTATTCGGGCGCGATCGTCGAGGTGTCGATGACGAAGCGGTAGCGCACCTTGGAGGCGACGACGCGGTCGTATGCGGCGTCGACCTCGTCGGCCGAAATCGTCTCGACCGTCGGGGCGATGTCGTGCTCGGCGCAGAAGTCGAGCATCTCCTGGGTGATCGGGATGCCGCCGATGTTCGACCCGGTGAGCACCTTGTCGCCCATGATGAGCGAGAACACCTGGAAGTTCTGCGGCTTCTCGGGCAGCCCGACGAGCACGAGCGCGCCGAAGGGCTTGACCATGCCGAGGTACTTGTCCAGCGGCAGGTCGGCGCTGACGGTGCAGACGATCAGGTCGAAGCTGTTGCGCAGTTCCTTGAAGACGCTGCCGTCCTCCGTCGCCCGATAGTCGACGGCGCCGAACGCTCGCCCGTCCTCCTCCTTCGACATCGTCTGGGAGATGACGGTCACGTCGGCGCCCATGGCGGCGGCGATCTTGACACCCATGTGCCCCAGGCCGCCCATCCCGACGATGGCGACCTTCTTGCCCGGCCCGGCACCCCAGCGCTTCAGCGGGGTATAGAGCGTGATGCCGGCGCACAACAGCGGGGCCGCGACCTCGAGCGAGATCGCGTCGGGGATGCGCAGCACGAACCGCTCGGTGACGATGATCTGCTGGCTGTAGCCGCCCTGGGCGATCTCGCCGTCGTAGTTCTCGGAGTTGTAGGTGCCGACGGCGCCTTTCTCGCAGAAGTTCTCGCTGCCCTTGACGCAGTAGTCGCACTCGCCGCACGAGTCGACGAGGCAGCCGACGCCGACGTGGTCGCCGACCTTGAACTTCGTGACCTCGGAACCGATCTCGCTGACCACCCCGGCGATCTCGTGCCCGGTGACGATGGGGAAGATGCACGGTCCCCACTCCTCGCGCACCGTGTGGATGTCGCTGTGGCAGATGCCGGCGTACGCGATGTCGATGCGGACATCGTCCGGGCGCAGGTCGCGCCGTTCGACCAGCCCCTGGCGGAAGGGGGCGTCAGCGGAGTCTTTGAGGATGGCGGGGACCTGGGTCGTCATACCCTCCAACCTACGCGACTCACAGACGGTTGAGGATGTCCTTGGCCACGGCCCGGTAGGCCTGCGCCCCCTTGGACGTGCGCGAGGTCTCGAGGATGGACCGTCCGACGGCGGGCGCCTCGGCGAAGCGGACCGTGCGCGGGATGGGCGGCGCGAGCACGGGTATGCCGTAGCGCTCCCCCACGTCGGCGAGCACGTCCTGCTGGTGGGTACTGCGCCCGTCGTACATCGTCGGCAGCACGCCCACGACGTCGAGCTTCTTGTTGAGGATGCGCTTGACGTCGCGCACCGTATCGAGCAGCTGCCCCACGCCGCGGTGGCCGAGCATCTCGCAGGGCATCGGGACGATCAGGCCGCGGGCGGCGGTGAGGGCGTTGAGCGTCAGCACCCCGAGGCTGGGGCTGCAGTCGAGCAGGATCAGGTCGTATGCCGTCGCCACCGGCGCGAGGAGTTCCTGCAGGATGTATTCGCGCCCGGGCCGGCCGAGGAGGACCGACTCGGTGCCGGCGAGTTCGATGGAGCTGGGGATCAGGTCGACGCCGTCGCCGCACTCGAAGATGACGTCGGCGAGCGGCACCGCGCCGGTCAGGGCGTCGTGCACCGACGCCTCGACCTGGTCCGGGTCGATGCCCAGGCTGAACGTCAGGCAGGCCTGCGGGTCGAGGTCGACGAGCAGCACCCGCTTGCCCAGTTCGGCGAAGGCGGCGCCGAGCGAGGCGACCGACGTCGTCTTGGCGACGCCGCCCTTCTGATTGGCGACGGCCAGGATGGTCGCGCCCTTGGCGCGGTTACGGGGCGGCATATCCCCAAGTCTCGCAGCGGCATACGGCTGCGCGGGGCAGGGACACGGCATCCCGGGGATGTCGTAGGCGTGATCCGGCCCACCACGGGGCGGGGGTATGCCGCGCGATCAGGCCCCACGTCGCCCCGCCTCGGCGAGCGCGAATCGGCGCATCAGGTCGGCCGCCGGCAACAGCCGGCGCTCGCTGAGCCAGGCGATCCCGACCTCGCGCCTGGCGTCGTTGTCCCGCAACGGAATCAGGCGCACCGGGCCGAGTTCGGTCGGCACGGAGCGGCCCAGTGCCGGCACGACGCCGACGCCGAGCCCGGCGGCGACGAACCCGCGCACGGTCGGCAGATCGTCCACTTCGAAGGCGATGTCGGGCTCGAAACCCGCTGCGGCACACAGCTGCAAGACCTGCGCGCGCATCTCCGACGGCGCCCGGCGGATGATGAACGGCTCCCGCGCGACATGGGCGAGCTCGGTCTCCTCGGCGCCGGCGAGGCGGTGGTCGAGCGGCACGGCGAGCAGCAGGGGCTCGATCGCGACCTGACGCCACTCCACACCGGGCCCGGACACCCGGCCGGTCGTGATCTCCAGGTCCACCTCCCGCGTCGCCAGGAGGCGCGAGATGGCGCCGACCGCGCCGACGGACGAGCGCGCCACGCGCACCCGCACCCCGGGATGAGCGGCCCGGAAGTCGCGGATCAGCCCGGGCACGAACCACGTGCCGAGGCTGAGCGGGTAGGCCAGGGTGACGATGCCGGTGCCGGGATCGAGGAGTTGTTCGACGGCGGCGACGGCGTCGTCGTACTGCGCCATCATCGCGTCGAGGTGCGCCTTGAAGACCGCGCCGGCGGCGGTCAGGCGCAGCACCCGGCCGGACCGGCGCAGCAATGGGGCCCCCAGTTCCTCCTCGAGTCGCGCGAGGGCACGCGAGACGCCGGGCTGGCTCACGGCATACGTCTCGGCCACCTCGGTGACCGTCATCCCGTCGGCGACATGCTGAAACCAGCGCAGCGTCTCGGTCTCCATGACCAATGACGTTAGCGCATGGGTTCTATGCATGCGAGCTATTGGACGCATTAATTGAAAGGGCGCACAATTGAGGACATGAGCATCAAGAACATCCGGATCAGCCTCCGGCACCACCGTGCGGCCGTGTCGGCCCGTCAGGACATGCTGCGCCAGCTGTCCGTCTACACCACGCCCGCGGAGATCGAGGACATGCTGGCCGCCGTCGACGGCCAGGACAGCCCCGACGCCGACCTCATGCGCGAGGTGCTCGGCGACAAGCTCGCCCGCGCCTACCGCGACTCCGCCCGCCCCGCCTTCGGGATGCACGTCGCCGCCTGATCGGCGTCCGCCCGCACTCCCCCGACATCGCACCGCGCCCGACCTGGGCCGGTGCGTTTGTCATGTGTCAGCGCATAGGGTGATCGCATGTCCACTCGGGTGTATATCGCGTCCGGGGAGGCGCATTCCGGCAAGTCCGCCATCGCCATGGGATTGGTCTCGGCGCTGGCCCGCCATGCCGGCCGGGTGGGGATCTTCCGCCCCGTCGTGACCGATCCCGAGGCCGATCCGGTCCTGACCCTCCTCGCCTCCCGGCTCGAACGGCCGATCGACCTGCGCGCGGCGTCCGGCGTGATGCTTCAGGATCTGCACGACGACCGCGATGCTGCCATGGCGGAGGTCGTCGCACGCTTCCACGCGGCGGCGGCCGACACCGACACGATGGTCATCGTCGGGTCCGACTACAGCGGAGTGCCCGCCCCCACCGAGTTCGCCGCGAACGCCTCTCTCGCAGCGCATCTCGACGCCCCGATGATCCTCGTGGTCAATGGTGCCGGGCGCACGCCCGAGCAGATCGCCCTCGCGGCGGAGCTGATGGCCGAGGGCGCGCACGCCCGGCATGCCCAGGTGCTGGCCGTCATCGTCAACCGCGTCGACGGCCCGGCCGAGGCGATCGTCGCCGCGACCCAGCAGGCGACCCGCGGCATACCGACCTACACCGTCCCCAACGTCCCGATCCTCGACGCGCCGACCGTCCGCGAGCTCATGGGCGCGGTCAACGGGGAACTGCTCTCCGGCGATCCCGCCCGGCTCGACAACGAGTCGCTCGGATTCGTGGTGGCGGCGATGACCATGCCGCACGTGCTCGATCGGCTGTTGCCGGCCGGAGCCGTGATCACCCCCGGCGACCGCGAGGACGTCCTGCTCGGCGTGCTGCTGGCCGACCGCGGCAAGACCTTCCCGAGCCCGTCCGCCGTCTTCCTCAACGGTGGTTTTACGCCGAGTCCCCAAGTACAGCAGTTGATCTCGGGTATCGACTCGAGCCTGCCCGTCATCTCCTGCGCGGGCGGGACGCTGGCCACGACCGCGGCGCTGACCGGGGTCAAGGGCTCGCTCAACCCCGCCTCGGTGCGCAAGATCGCGGCGGCCGAGAAGGTCCTCGCGGAGAGCATCGACACCGACGCACTCCTCGAGCGCCTCGGGGCCGCATCGCACGGCGCGGTCACGCCGCTGATGTTCGAGCAGAACCTGCTCACCCAGGCCCGGAAGGCCGGCAGACATATCGTCCTGCCCGAGGGGGATGACGACCGGATCCTCGAGGCTGCCGCGCTCATCCTCGAGCGGCAGGCGGCCCGGCTGACCATCCTCGGTGATCCCGCCCAGATCGCCGCTCGCGCGCACGCTCTCGATCTCGACCTGACCGGTGCGCGCCTGTTGTCGACCACCCAGGAGCCCAATCTCGAACGCTACGCGCAGGAGTACGCGCGCCTGCGTGCCCACAAGGGCGTCTCGATCGACATCGCCCGCGACCGGGTCATCGACGGCGCCTACTTCGGCACCATGATGGTGTTGCTCGGCGAGGCCGACGGCATGGTCTCCGGCGCCAACCACACCACCGCGCACACGATCCGCCCGGCGCTCGAAGTGGTCAAGACCGTGCCCGGTGTCTCGGTCGTCTCGAGTGTCTTCTTCATGTGCCTGGCCGATCGCGTGCTGGTCTACGGCGACTGCGCCGTCAACCCCGACCCGACGGCCGAGCAACTCGCCGACATCGCGGTCTCCTCCGCCGCGACCGCGCGCCAGTTCGGCATCGAACCCCGAGTGGCGATGCTCTCTTACAGCACCGGCGGGTCCGGCAGCGGCCTCGACGTGGAGAAGGTGCGAACCGCAACTGACCTTGTGCGACAACGCGATCCGGAGCTGGCTGTCGAGGGGCCCATCCAGTATGACGCCGCCGTCGACCCCGACGTGGCGGCGACCAAGCTGTCCGGCAGCAAGGTCGCCGGGCAGGCCACCGTGTTCATCTTCCCCGACCTCAACACCGGCAACAACACCTACAAGGCCGTCCAGCGCTCGGCCCACGCCGTCGCCGTCGGTCCGGTGCTCCAAGGATTGAATCGCCCGGTCAACGACCTCTCCCGCGGGGCGCTCGTGCGCGACATCGTCAACACGATCGCCATCACCGCGATCCAGGCAGGAGCTTGAGCCATGACCTCCCCCGACGGCCGCGTCCTCGTCGTCAACGCCGGCTCCTCTTCCGTGAAATACCAACTGCTCCAGTCCGATTCGGGCGAGGTCCTGGCCAAGGGGCTGATCGAGCAGATCGGCGAATCCAGTGGCGGCAAGCACCGGCATACGGTCGCCGGCACCGACAACACCCGCACCGGCGAAATCGGCGACATGACAGCCGCCCTCGCGTCGATGGCTGCGGCTTTCGCCGACTTCGGGCCGGACCTGGACGCCGAGCCGCCCATGGCGGTCGGCCACCGCGTGGTCCATGGCGGCACCCGCTTCAGCGCGACGACCCGCATCACCGCAGCGACGACGGACGCCATCCGCGACCTGATTCCTCTTGCGCCACTGCACAATCCGGCAAACCTCGCCGGCATCGAGGCCGCGCTGGCGCAGTTCCCCGACGTGCCGCAGTTCGCCGTCTTCGACACGGCGTTCCACTCGACCCTGCCGGCGGCGGCATACACCTACGCGGTGCCGAAGGTGTGGCGGGAGGACTATCACGTGCGCCGCTACGGCTTCCACGGCACCTCGCATCACTATGTCTCAGAACGGGTTTCGGCGCTGATGGGCCGCGCCGACCTCGCCACGATCGTGCTGCATCTGGGCAACGGGTGCAGCGCGTGCGCCGTGCTCGACGGCGAGAGCGTCGAGACCTCGATGGGCATGACGCCGCTCGAGGGGCTGGTCATGGGCACGCGCTGCGGCGACATCGACCCCGCCGTGCCCTTCCACCTCGCCCGCACCGAGGGCCTGGACGTCGACCAGCTCGACACCGCGCTCAACAAGCAGAGCGGCCTGCTCGGGCTGACCGGTGACAACGACTTCCGCACCATCGCCGAACGCGCCGCCGCCGGTGACCGCGAGGCGCAAGCCGCCATCGACGTCGTCGTCCACCGGCTCGTCAAATACGTGGGTGCGTATGCCGCGGTGCTCGGCCGGCTCGACGCGATCGCCTTCGCGGGTGGCATCGGAGAGCACAATGCGGCCCTGCGAGCCGCGGTGCTGGGCCGCCTCGGCATCCTCGGGGTCGAGGTCGACGCGGCGGCCAACGAGGGCGCCGACGGGGAGGCGCTGCTGACGACGCCGGCCAGCCGGGTCGCGGCCTTCGTCATCCCCACCAACGAGGAGTTGCAGATCGCCCGCGAGTGCCTGGAGCACCTGGAGAGTCCGTGAGCCGCAACACCTGGTCGGGTCAGCGCCTGCCCCATCCCCCGGGGCGGCGCCGGTTCGTCGGGGACATCGAGCGCGAGGCCGACCCGAACACCCCGGTGCAGAACCTCATGCGCCGGGTGCACGGGCTGCCGGAACTGGTGGAGTTCAAGGCTTTTCTTGAGAAGTTCGTCTTTGCGTTGAGCGCGCGCGTGTGCGCCCAGGTCGCGGACGACGTGCACTTCGACAAGGCGCTGGCACCCGCCGTGCTCGCACTACGCCGCTTCAGCGGCGACGCCCTGTTCACCGCCTTCACTCACGAACCGGCCTGGGGGGTCGCCCACGACCTGCTCGTCCCCGCGTTCACCAAACCCGCGATGCGCGGCTATCACGACACGATGAACGCCGTCGCCGACGATCTCGTCGCACGGTGGGCCGCGAGCACCACGCCCGTCGACGTCGCCGACGACCTGACCCGGATGACGCTGGAGACCATCGGGCGCACGGCGTTCGGCCATTCCTTCGGCACCTTCGCCCACCAGGAGCGCGACCCCTACGTCGCGGCCATGGTCACCCTGCTCTCCGACTCCGGCCAGGCAGCAGGGTTGAGCACTCTGCCACTCGGCCAACTGATCACCCGCCGGCCCTCGAGACGGGCGCGGGCGGCATACGCGACGCAGGTCGAGATCACCGAGGACATCATCGAGGCGCGATTGGCCGGCGGCGGGCAGCACGGTGGCGGGCAGCAACGTGGCGGCGAGGACCTGCTCGGGCGGATGCTCTTTCCTGCACATGCCGAGTCCGGAGCCCGGCTCGACCGGCGCAATGTCATCAACCAGGTGCTGACCTTCCTCACCGCCGGTCACGAAACCACCTCGGGGGCAGTGTCATTCGCCTTGTGGTACCTCGCCAACGACGATCGGGTGCGGGCCGCGGCCCAAGCGGAGACGGACGACCTGCTCGGGCCGGACCCGCAGTCCACGCCGACGTTCGAGATGGTCCCCAAGTTCCGCTACGTGCGCCGCGTGCTCGACGAGGCGCTGCGGCTCTGGCCGACTGCGCCCGCCATCGGACGCAGTCCGCGAGCGGTGACCACGGTCGCCGGCTGGACGATGACCCCGCAGGACTGGCTGCTGGTCTTCATCCCGGCCGTGCATCGCGATCCGGCTGTCTGGGGACCGGACCCCGACCGCTTCGACCCCGACAACTTCCTGCCCGAGCGGGTGCGCGCCCGGCCGGCATACAGTTACCTGCCCTTCGGTGTCGGCACCCGGGCGTGCATCGGCCGGCAGTTCGCCCTGCACGAGGCGGTGCTGGTCCTCGCGCGGCTGCTGCACCGCTTCGACTTCGCTGCCGACCCGGCATACGACCTGCGCGTCACCGAGCGACTGACGTTGATGCCCAAGGGTTTTCGGCTGACGGTCCGCGAGCGAAGCCTGGTGGCCTGACGACTTCGCGGGATTTATGGGTCCTCGGGGTGCCCGCGAAGTATCGGAGCGCGCAGGAGCGGAGAACTTCGTGGGGTTTAGGAGAACACGACGGTGCGGTCGCCGGCGAGCAGGACCCGCGATTCGCAGTGCCAGCGCAGGGCGTGGGCGAGCACGCGTTCCTCGCACTCCTCCCCGGCGCGCACGAGGTCTTCGGGCGTCATTCGGTGGTCGACCCGGATCGCGTCCTGCTCGATGATCGGTCCCTCGTCGAGGTCGGCGGTCACATAGTGGGCGGTCGCGCCGACGAGTTTCACGCCGCGTTCGTAGGCCTGGTGATAGGGCTTGGCGCCCTTGAAGCTGGGCAGGAACGAGTGGTGAATGTTGATGATCCGGCCAGACATCCGCGCGGTCAACTCGTCGGAGAGGATCTGCATGTAGCGGGCCAGGACGACCAGGTCGACGTCGAGTTCGTCGACGAGGGACAGCAGCCGCGACTCCGCCTCGGACTTGGTGTCCGGCGTGACCGGAATGTGGTAGTAGGCAACGCCATACGACGCCACGAGCGGTTCCACGTCGGGGTGGTTGGACACGACGGCGGCGACGTCCATGTTGATCCCGCCGTTGCGCCAGCGGAAGAGCAGGTCGTTGAGGCAGTGCCCGAACTTCGACACCATGAGGATGGTCCGGTATGGCGCGTCGGCGCGCCGGAGCTGGAAGTCCATGTCGAACCGTTTGCCGACGGCGGCGACGGCGCCGTGCAGGTCGGCCTGCTCGATGGTCTCCCCCGCCACCGGCTCGACGAGCACGCGCATGAAGAAGCGGCCGGTGCGCGGGTCGTCGAACTGCTGACTCTCGAGGATGTTGGCTCCGAGATTGGCCAGCGTCGAGGCCACCGCGGCCACGATGCCGGGCCGGTCGGGGCAGGAGAGGGTCAGGACGAAGCGGGTGGGCACCGCTGGATAGTAACCCCAGACCGGGACGCCCATCCGTGGTGGGTGAACGCGTCCTAGGCTGCCCCCGGGCGATCGATCGAGGAGAGGGGCGGGTCGAGTGGACAGCAGGGAGATCGCGGTCGCGGCGTCCGCGGTGCCGGTGCTGCTCGCTGTCCTCGGGCTGTGGTGGTTCCGCCGGCGCCGCCGCGACGAGATCTTCGAGGGCGTCACCCCGGGTGAGCTGCCGGCCCTGGGGCAGCAGGTGACGCGCCGCCGGGTGCCGCGCGGCAGGCAGGAGTATGCCGGTCCGGTCGCCGTCCGGTTCAGCCCACCGGACGGATTGACTCCCGGGCTGGTCGGCACCGTGATCGACGGACAGGCGCACGTCATCGACGTCACCGCCACCATCATCGATCTCGCCGTCCGCGGCCACCTGCGGCTGGTGGCCGAAGCGGCCGACCCCGACACTCCTCCCCCGCCACCGCGGGGGCCGGCACCGAAAACTCCTGTCCGCCAGTCCGATCACGACTGGCGCCTCATACGACTGCCGGCGCCGGATGGCGATCGGCTGCTGCCGTTCGAGCACAAACTGCTGGACGCCGTGTTCCGGTACGGCCCCGAGGTCACGGTCCGGGACCTGAAGGCCCGTGGCTTCGACCTGACGATGCGCGAGGCGCAGATCGGGCTCTATCGCGAGGTCGTCGACCGGGGCTGGTACACCAAGCATCCCCGCGACCGGAACCGGCGGCTCGGCTGCCTGGGGTGGCTGCTGGTCGTCGCCGCCGTCCTGGCCGCGCTGGCCGGGATCACGGCCCGGCCCTGGGAGCCGGCACGCACGCCGATGCTGGCGTTGGATGCGGGGCTGCTGTTCGCCGCGATCCTGCTCATCTGGGGTGGTCGCGGGCGCACCCCCCGCACCGCCGAAGGTACGGCCGCCCGGATCCAGGCGCTCGGCTTCCGCGAATACCTCACCAAGGCCGAGGCGAACCAGATCCGCTTCGAAGAGGCCCGCGACCTCTTCAGCCGCTATCTGCCATACGCAATGGTCTTCGGGGTCGCCGAGCGGTGGGCGCGCACCTTCGCCGACGTGGCCGCCTCGGCTCGGCTGCAGGGCGTGGGCGACGCCTTCTTCGACCTGACCTGGCTCGGCGGATTCGACGTGCTCGGCGACACGCTCGGCGCCGGCCTACAGATCGCCGACGCCGTCGGCAGCGTCGCCGACTTCTCGGCGGGCATCGACATCCCGGACCTGGATCTCGCGGACGGTCTCGGCGGCATCGCCAGCAGCGTCGGCGATTTCGCCGACTCGGCCGGTGGATTGCTCGACTTCGGCGACGGTTGCTCCGGCTGCGACGGGTGCGACTTCGGCATCTAGCCCGTCCCGTCACCGCGGCCAGGTCTCAGTCCGGCGTCGAGCTGCCGGCCAGGAGGGCGGCGGTGACGCCCGTGACGGCGAGGAGCAGCACCGGCACGCCGACGAGGGCGCCATTGCCGCGGATGACGCTGAAGGCGACCGGCACGAGCAGCGCGTTGAGCACCAGGGTGGCCATCCGTTGCCACTCCTGCCCGCGCAGCCAGGCCCGCGCCATCAAGGCGAGGATCGTCGCCCCCACGAGAAAGAGCCCGATCGAGGCCAGCGTGCGGCTCAGGCTGGACTCGGTCTCTTCGGCGATCCCCACGGCATACCCGGCCGCGAGGCCCACCAGCGCCAGCGCCTCCAGAGCGACCACCGCGGCAGCCACCCGCGGCCATCGGCCGCGACTCGCCGGCGGACCGACACTCGAACGGTCCGGTTGCGCGGATGCGGCCTGGTTTGCCATGCCCCAAGCCTAATTATTGAATCGGGAACAAAAGATATGGCCCAAAGCATTGGCATATCGGCGGTCGGTCCCTGACAATGGTGAGTCGACCACCGAAACCACCGAGGGCCTCGCTGTGGCGCGCGCCGCAACCCGAGGGCCGCCCGCCGCTGGCCACTGACCTAGGAGATCCACTTCATGGATTGGCGCGATCGCGCTGCGTGTCTGGACGAAGACCCCGAGCTCTTCTTCCCCATCGGCAACACTGGACCGGCAATCCTGCAGATCGAGGAGGCCAAGGCCGTATGTCGGCGGTGTGAGGTCATCGACACGTGCCTGAAGTGGGCCATCGAGTCCGGTCAGGACTCCGGAGTCTGGGGCGGGCTGTCCGAGGACGAGCGCCGCGCCCTCAAGCGCCGCAACGCCCGCGCCCGCCGCGCCGGCTGACGATCCCCCGGCGGGCAGGAACGCGGACCCGTGCTCAGGCACCCGTGCTCAGGCCGGGTCCAGGGGGCGCAGGCGAGCGAAGAAGCGCACCCGCGTGCCGTGCGGCTGGGCGTCCTCCCACCGGATCGCCCCACGCAGCCCTTGCACGAGAGAGTTGACGATCTGGGTCCCGAGGCCGGCCTTGCCGGGACGGAACCCGGCCGGGATCCCCGTGCCGTCGTCCTCGATCGCGACCTGCAGCACATCGCCGTCGCCCCCGTCCTCCTCGACCCGTTCCACCCGCAGGGTGACCGTGCCTCCGGTCTCGCGCAGGCCGTGCTCGACGGCGTTCTGGGTCAACTCGCTGATCACCAGCGCGAGCGACATGGCGTCCTCCGCCCGCAGCCGGCCGAACGACCCCTCGACCCGCGAGCCGATGGGCACATCGGTCGTCGCCACCTCGACGATGGCGTGCAGGCCCCGGCGGGCGATCTCGTCGAAATCGACGGTCTCGTCGAAGCCGTGTGAGAGCGTCTCGTGCACCAGCGCGATCGTGCCGACGCGCCGGACCGCCTCGTCGAGCGCCGATCGCCCGGCCCCGTCGGGCAGCCGCCGCGCCTGCAGACGCAAGAGCGCCGCGACGGTCTGCAGGTTGTTCTTGACGCGGTGGTGGATCTCCCGGACCGTGGCTTCCTTGCTCAGCAGTTCGTGCTCGCGGCGCCGCAGGTCGGTGACGTCGCGCAGCAGCACGATGGCGCCGACCCGTTCGCCGCCCTCGGTCAGCGGTATGGCGCGCAGCGCCACCGATCCCGAGCGGGTGGTCGCGTCGGCGCGCCAGGCCGCCCGCCCCATCGTCACCATCGCGAGAGCCTCGTCGACCAGCGCCTGATCGCGCAGCACGTCGGCGAACACCGTCGCCAGCTGCTCCCCGATCACCTCGCCCGGATGCCCGAGGCGGTGGATGGCACTCATCGCGTTCGGACTGGCATACAGCACGATGCCGTCCACGCCGAGGTGGATCACCCCATCGCTGACGCGGGGGGCGCCGCGCCGGCTGCCCGTCGGCGCGCTGGCGCCCGGCCACTCGCCGGCGGCGATCATCCGCACCAACGCGGCGGCGAGGCCTTGATAGCTGAGTTCGAGCCGGCTGGGGGTACGCAGCGCGGTGAGGTTGGTATGCCGCGTGAGGAGCGCGATGGTCTGGTCGCCGTCGCGCAGGGGCACCGCCTCCTCCCGGATGGCGTGGTCGTTGTCGAGGATGGGGCCGCCGCGGCGCAGGATGGCCCCCTCGTCGAGGGCGCGCTCGAGCAGCCGGCTGCGGTCCCCGACGGCGTGCTGGCCGACGATGTCCTCGAAGAAGACCATCTGCCCGGTGTTCGGGCGCACGTGCGCCACCGCCCGCCAGTCGCCGGCGCGGGTGCGGACCCACAACACCAGGTCGGCGAAGGAGAGGTCGGAGAGCAACTGCCACTCGCCGAGCAGCACGTGGATGCGCTCGATCTGCGATTCGGTCAGGGTGGTCTCTCGGTTCAACTGCTCGGCGAGGACGCTGGCCACGAAACGTCAGCCTACCCACCGGCGCGGCAGCGCCGGCCCGCGGCGGTGACCGCCGCGGGCCGGCACCTGCCGGTCGCGAGTCAGCCCTCCGAGGCGCCCGCCCGGACCACGCTGCGCAGCGTGCGCAGGGCGACGGACAGGGCGGCGATCGTCGGCTGGTCGAGGCGATCGATGCCGGCGAGCGAGCGCTGGGCGCGCTGCACTGTCTCGCTGTGCGCTGTCAGCCAGCCGTTGAGCAGCTTGTCCGGATCCTGCTCGCCGGCCGGTGCCCCGTCGAGCACGGCCCGGGTGATCGCGTCGAGGATGCCGTAGAGGTCGTCGCGCAGCGCGCCGCGGGCCAGGGCCTCCCAGTGGTCCTCCCGCTGCAACTGGGTGATCTTGCCGAGCAGCTTGTCGACGCCGAGTCGTTCGGAGTTGAGGTAGTAGAGCGGTGCCACGACGGCGGGGTCGAGGTCCTTGTCGATGCAGATGTCGGCGATGTCGAGCAGTGAGAAGGCGTCGAGCAGGCTCGCGCAGTCGCGGGCCAGGTCCTCCGGCACCCCCTCCGCGACCCGGGCGGCGGTCGCCTCCTCGAGCCGCTCGCGTTCGCTGCCGACGAGCAACTCGCCGAGGCGGGGGCGCCAGGCGCCGATGATCGGCTGGTAGCGCTCGATCTCGGAGCCGACGTCGAGAGTCGACGGCCGCGCGGTGATGAACCAGCGGACCGCGCGGTCCAGCAGCCGCCGCACCTCGAGATAGAGCTCGGTCTGCTGCTGCGTCGAGACGACATTGTCGAGCGCCTCGACCCGGTCGAGATAGTCCGCGACGCCGAAGATCTCCTTGGCGATGACATAGGCCCGGGCGATCTGTTCGCCGCTGGCGCCGGTCTCCTCGGTCGCCCGGTAGGCGAAGGTGATCCCGCCGCGGTTGACGATATCGTTGGCGACGCCGGTGACGATGATGTCGCGGCGCAGCGGATGCGCGGCCACGGCCTCCGGGAAGCGCTCGGGCAGCGCCGGTGGGAAATAACCCCGCAGTTCCGACTCGAGCCAGGGGTCGTCGGGGAATCCCGAGGCCAGCAGGTCACGCTTGAGCGTCAGCTTCGAATAGGCGACCAGCACGCAGAACTCGGGCGAGACCAGCCCGGTGCCGGCCGCGAGCCGGTCGCCGAGTTCGGTTTCGCTGGGCAGGAACTCCAGCTCGCGATTCAGGCCGCCGTGTTCCTCCAGATAGCGGATGAAGCGCATGTGCACCGGCAGCATGATCCGCTGCTGGGCTCGAGCGTTGCCGAGCAGGACGTTCTGCTCGTAGTTGTCCCGCAGGACGTCCGCTGCGACCTCGTCGGTCATCGAGCGCAGCAATTCGTCGCGGGCCGGCAGGTCGAGGGCGCCGTCGCGCATGACCTGGCCGAGCAGGATCTTGATGTTGACCTCGTGGTCGGAGGTGGCGACACCGGCTGAGTTGTCGATCGCATCGGTGTTCAGTCGGACGCCGCTGCGGGCCGCCTCGATCCGGCCGCGTTGCGAGAGACCGAGATTGCCGCCTTCGCCGACGACGTGGCAACGCAGCTGGTTGCCGTCGACGCGGATGGCGTCGTTGGCCCGGTCACCGATCTCGCCGTGGGTTTCGTCGCTGGCCTTGACATAGGTGCCGATGCCGCCGTTCCACAGCAGGTCGACCGGCGCGAGCAGCGCAGCGTGGATCAGCTCGGCGGGGGTCATGGACGTGACCCCCGAGTCGATCCCGAGCACCTCGGCCACCTGCGGGGTGACCGGCACCGACTTCGCCGACCGCGGGTAGACCCCGCCGCCCTCGCTGAGCAAGCCCTTGTCGTAGTCGTCCCACGAGGAGCCGGGCAGCTCGAACATCCGCCGCCGTTCGGCATACGACGCGGCGGCGTCGGGGGCTGGGTCGAGGAAGATGTGCCGGTGGTCGAAGGCGGCGACGAGGCGGATGTGTTCCGAGAGCAGCATGCCGTTACCGAAGACGTCACCGCTCATGTCGCCGACGCCGACGACGGTGAAGTCCTCGCTCTGGGTGTCGATGCCCATCTCGCGGAAGTGCCGCTTGACCGACTCCCAGGCCCCGCGGGCCGTGATGCCCATCGCCTTGTGGTCATAGCCGGCCGAGCCGCCCGAGGCGAACGCGTCGTCGAGCCAGAAGCCGTAGGACTGCGCCACGCCGTTGGCGATATCGGAGAAGGTCGCCGTGCCCTTGTCCGCCGCGACGACGAGATAGGGGTCGTCGCCGTCGTGACGCACGACCCGCTCCGGTGGCACGATGTCGGTGCCGACGCGGTTATCGCTGAGGTCGAGCAGGCCGGAGAGGAAGACCCGGTATGCCGCCTTGCCCTCCTCGAGCCAGGCGCCCCGGTCGACGGCGGGGTCGGGCAGCTGCTTGGCATAGAAGCCGCCCTTGGAGCCGGTCGGCACGATGACGGCGTTCTTGACCATTTGTGCCTTGACCAGACCCAGGATCTCGGTGCGGAAGTCCTCGCGCCGATCGCTCCAGCGCAGGCCCCCGCGGGCGACCGGCCCGAAGCGCAGGTGCACACCCTCGACCCGGGGCGAGTAGACCCAGATCTCGAACGCCGGCCGCGGCTGCGGCAGATCGGGCACCTTGGTCGGGTCGAGCTTGATCGAGAAGTAGTCCTTGCCTTCACCGTCCGGGCCGAGCTGGAAGTGGTTGGTGCGCAAGGCGGCTCGGATGACGCCGAGGCACGAACGCAGGATCCGGTCCTCATCGAGCGAGCTGACGTCGTCGAGGGCGGCCTGGATCCGGGCGGCAATCTCCTCCTCGGCCTCCTCACGCCCCTCGTGCGCACGGTCCGGGTCGAAGCGGGCCTCGAAGAGCGCGACGAGGTCGGCGGCGATGTCCTTGTTGTGCACCAGCGCCGAGACGATGTAGTTCTCGGAGAAGCGGCTCTGGGTCTGGCGGACATACTTGGTGATCGCGCGCAGGATGACGACCTGGCGCCATGTCAGCTTGGCCCGCAGCACCAGCGCCCCGAGCGGGTCGGATTCGGCCCGGTTGTTCCACACCGCATCGATGGCGCCCTCGAAGAGTTCGCGCAGTTCGGCGTGTGACATCGAGTCCCACAGGTCGTCGGCGGGGGCGCGCAGCCCGAAGTCGTAGACGTACATGGGGGTGCCGTCGGCCCGGGTCAGCTCGTAGGGCCGTTCGTCGACGACCTCGACGCCCATGTGCGTGAACAGCGGCAGGACACGGGTGAGGGAGATCGGCTCGCGGCGGAAGAGCTTGAACCGGCGGATCGCCTCATCGCCCGATCGTGGTTTGTAGAGGGCGAATTCGGTGTCGGTCGGCTGCTCCAGCAGCTCCAGCCGCCGCAGGTCCGCCAGGCCCTGGGCGACTTCGAAGTCGTCCTTGTAGGAGATGGAGAATGCCGGGCCGTATGCCGCGACGAGAGGTCCGGCGGCCTCCTCACCGACCTCGCGGATGGCGGCGTCGCGGAAGTCCTCGTCCCAGGTGCGGATCGCCGCGCCGATCTTGTCGTTGAGCAGGTCGATGTCGATGTCCGGCATCTCGGCGCCCGGCTCGAGGCGAGCGACATAGTGCACCCGCGCGAGCGGTGACTCCGACACCCGTGCCGTGTAGTCGATGCTCTTGGCGTGCAGGGCTTCTCGCAGAATGCCTTCGACCCGCAGCCGCACGGCCGTCGTGTAACGATCGCGCGGGATGTAGACCAACGCCGAGACGAAGCGGCCGTAGTCGTCGGGCCGCAGGAAGACGCGGGCGCGCCGCTTCTGGGCGAGCGTCAGCACCGAGGTCCCGACGTCGACGAGCTGGTCGACATCGGCCTGGAAGAGTTCGTCGCGCGGGTAGTCCTCGAGAATCCCGAGCAGGTCCTTCGACGAGTGCGACTCGTCTTGGAAGCCGGCCTTCCTCATGACCGCGGCGACCTTCTCGCGCAGGTAGGGCACCCGGCCGACCGACTCCGCGTAGGCGCTGGCGGTGAACAGCCCGAGGATGCGGCGCTCCCCGGTGATCTGGCCGTCGGGACCGAAGGTCTTGACGCCGACATAGTCGAGGTGGACGGGCCGGTGCACGCTTGAGCGGGAGTTGGCCTTGGTGACGAACAGCACCCGGCGTTCGGTGGCCTTGGCCAGCACCGCGTCGGACAATGCCGGCCTGGGCACACCCATGGGCGGATCGGCCCGGAGCAGCCCTAAACCACTGCCGGACACCGGGATCAGGCCGGTGCCGCCCTCGGTCGGCGCCAGCCGGTAGTCGCGGCAGGCCAGGAACGTGAAGTGGTTGTCGGCGAGCCAGTCGAGCAGTTCGACCGCCTGCTTGACCTCGGCCTCGGGAATGTCGGCGGGGACGACGGCAGGCAACTCGGCCGCGATCATCCGCGCCCGGGCGCGCATCTTGGGCCAGTCCTCGACCGCCTCACGCACGTCGGAGAGCACCCCACGCAGCCGGGCGACGATCTCGTCGCGGTCGGGAGCGTCGCTCTCGCGGTCGATCTCGAGGTGCATCCACGACTCGTTGAGCACCCCGACGGACTGGCTCTGTCCCTCGCTCGGAACGGCGTCGTCAGGCAGGATCCGCACGAGCGCACCGGTCGCGTCCCGCTCGACCCGCAGGATCGGGTGGACCACCGTGTGGATGCCGCGCCCCATCGAAAGCAGTTGGGCGCGAACCGAATCGACGAGGAAAGGCATGTCGTCGGTGACGATCTGGATCTTGGTGTGGCTGGGGCCGTCACCCAGTGGCGGGGTCGTGCACGCGACCTTCGCGGTGCCCGCCGGCCGCTGCGTCCCGAGCTCGCGGTGGCTGCGGACGATGTCGAGGAGATCCTGCGGAGAGCGTTCGAGGAGATCTTCGGTGGGTGCATGCCGGAAGTAGGCCTCGATGAGCTCGCCCTCGCCAGGTGGACCCTGCTCCTCGGACGCAAGCTCACATGCCTGCGCGATCCGGTCGCTTCGCTGCTGGATTTCCTCGGATGTGGCTGTCACAGAGAAATTCTTTCGTCGATCGCGGGGGGCGGCGCTGCCCTCTCCGACTGTATCGAGTCTCGTCCCACGGATGCCACGTGGCTCCCCGGTTCCGGCCCGATCCGCGTCGGCTCAGCGCAACCCGCCGGCCAGGGCCTCGGCGTCGGCGGCCGCGGCGGACAGGCGGGCGATCAGCTGCTCCCGCTCGCGCACCATGTGCTGCTCCAGCTGCGCGGCCCGGTCGCGGACGCCGGCGAGGTGTGCCGAGCGAGTAGCGCTGTCGGCCGGGTCGGCGACCCCGACGATCCCGGGCCGCATCGCGTATCCGGTCGGACCGGTGACCAGACCGGCAGCCGCCGCCTCGTCGGCGAGCGCCGCGCTCTGGTGTCCCAGCCGGGCCTGGGAGTATGCCGCGCGGTTGAGTTCGTCGCCGCCGGTGCGCGTCACGGCCGCGGCGGCGCGGCATACGTCGGCAAGCTCGGCGAGCAGGCGCCGGTTCGCCGGGGAGCGGCGCGGGGCCCCCGGGGCGGGCCGGCTGTCCAGGGAGTCCGCGGCGTCGACCAGATCACGCGCGACCCGCTGCAATGCGGTCGCCGTGGCGGCCAGCGAGGCGGGATCGCCGGCGCCGTTCACGGCATACCCCACGGCGGAGCCGCGGCGACGTGCGGCGCCGCCTGGCTCACCGGCGCGGTCGGCAGCCGGCCGGCGCCCTCGCGGGCCGCAGCGGCGAGCATCCGCAGCAGATCCATCACGGCGTCGAGGTAGCCGTCGACGGCCGCCTGCGCGAGCCGGTCACCGGTCGACGGCAGCGCCAGTAGCAACGACTCGACCGTCGCATCGCAGCGCTCGGCGAGCAGGCCAAGGGTCAGGGCCGGGTCCGGGGGCGCTGGCATACGACCACGTTACCGGCCACCGGCGCCGGCCCCGCGAGGTTATCCACAGCCTCCCGGCGGGGTCGTCAGCGCTCGGCGGCCAGCCAGTCGTTGATGATCTCCGCCTCCAGGTCGAATCCGTGGGAGATCGCCGGGGCGGCGGCCTTCTCGATCTTGCCGCCGATGAAGGGGACCTTGGCCTTCAGGTCGGCCTCCAGGGCCTGGTGGCTGCCGTCCGCGGTCGGATAGACCTCGAGGGTGCCGGCGAGCGAGATCGGGGCACCGTGCACCGTGATCGTGACCTGGGCTCGGCGGCTGCCGTCCGCGGCCGGCGGGCCCCAGTCCTGGACCTCGTCGACGATGAGTTCGTCGCCCACCATAGAGCGGGCCGCGTCGGGCAGGTTGTGCGTGGGCATGGCCCGTGTCGTGCGCAGGATCGTCCGCTCGCCCTGTTCGTCGACGGCGACGGTGTGCTCGCGGGGGCTGGTGCGCAGGCACTTCTCGTCCTGGAAGGCCTCGGTGGCCCGCAGGGCGAATACCTCGTCTGGTGTCCCCGCGAGATCCGCGGACTCGGTGATCCTCATGGCGGACGACACTATCGGTCCAGGCGCCGCGATCGACGCGGCGCGTCCGTCCCGCTGCTGTCACGCCATGTGCGGGTACCCGTGCGCCGTCGGGGGCACGAAGGTCTCCTTGATGGCGCGCGGAGAGGTCCAACGCATGAGGTTGATCATCGAGCCCGCCTTGTCGTTGGTGCCGGAGGCGCGCGAGCCGCCGAACGGCTGCTGCCCGACGACGGCGCCGGTGGGCTTGTCGTTGATATAGAAGTTGCCCGCCGCGAACCGCAGGGCGGCGCTCGCCTCGGCGATGACCCGCCGGTCCTGGGCGATGATCGAGCCGGTCAGGGCATAGGGCGCGACCGACTCCATCTGCGCCATGACGGACCGGAATCGGCTGTCCGGGTAGACGTGCACGGCCAGGATGGGCCCGAAGTACTCGGTCGTGAAGATCTCGTCGACCGGGTCGTCGGCGACGAGCACGGTGGGGCGCACGAAGTAGCCGTCGGTGTCGTCATAGGTGCCGCCGGCGTGGACGGTGATGCCCGCCGTGGCCTTGGCCCGGTCGATGGCGGCGGCGTTGCGGGCGAAGGAGCGCTCGTCGATGACCGCACCCATGAAGTTGCGCAGGTCCCCGACGTCGCCTTGGCTCAGGCCGTTGGTCAGCTCGACGAGGTCGTCCTTGATGACCCTCCACAGCGAGCGCGGGACGTAGGCCCGCGAAGCCGCCGAGCACTTCTGCCCCTGGTACTCGAAGGCGCCGCGGATCATGGCGGTCCGCAAGACATCCGGGTCGGCGCTGGGATGGGCCAGGATGAAGTCCTTGCCGCCGGTCTCGCCGACCAGTCGCGGATAGGTGTGATAGCCCGACAGATTGGCCCCCACCTGCTGCCACAGGTGCTGGAAGGTCGCCGTGGACCCGGTGAAGTGGATACCCGCCAGCCCCGGGTCGGTCAGGGCGACCGTGGAGACGGCGATGCCGTCGCCGGTGACCATATTGATGACACCGGGTGGCAGGCCGGCCGCCTGGAGCAACTCCATCGTGTAGCTCGCGGCGAGTTGCTGGGTCGGGCTCGGCTTCCACAGCACGGTGTTGCCCATCAGCGCCGGGGCCGTCGGCAGGTTGCCGGCGATGGCGGTGAAGTTGAACGGGGTGATCGCGTAGACGAAGCCCTCGAGCGGGCGGTGATCGAGCCGGTTCCAGACACCGGGCGCATTGACCATCGGCTGCTCCTGCAGGATCTGCCGGCCGAAGTGGACGTTGAACCGCCAGAAGTCGATGAGTTCGCAGGCGCTGTCGATCTCGGCCTGGTATGCGGTCTTGCTCTGCCCCAGCATCGTCGCCGCGTTGAGCGTGGCGCGCCACGGCCCGGCGAGGAGATCGGCGGCCTTGAGGAAGATGGCGGCCCGGTCGTCATACGACAACTCCCGCCATCCGGGGGCGGCGGCCCGTGCGGCGGCGATGGCGGCGCCCGCTTCCTTGGCTCCGCCGTTGCGCATCCGGCCGACGATCTTGGCGTGGGCGTGGGGTTGCCGCACGGGGATGCGGGGGCCCGAGCCGGCCACCTCGGCACCGTCGATCACGTGCGGCAGGTCGCGGGTCTCACCCCCGATGCGGGCCAGCTCGGTGAGCAACGCCTCGCGTTCGGAGGAGCCGGGGGCGTAGTCGCGCACTGGCTCGTTGACCGGGATCGGCACCGTGGTGACGGCGTCCATTTCGTCTCCTTCGACCGGGGTGGTGGCGTCGCCAAACAGCCTAGTCACCAGCCGGTGACGGTGGCCGCGAGCGCTGCCGGCCGTCGATCCTCGTCAGGAGTCGGTGAGGTGCTGCGCGACCAGGCCGGCCTCGGTGATGTCGAACCAGAGCAGGTCGGCGTCTTCGCCGGGCTCCTCGCCGACGTGGAAGGCGACGATCTCGCGGCGCAACACCGCTCGGTGCACCTCGACGGTATGGCCGGTGTCGGGCCAGTCGACCTCCGCGTCGGGCAGGTCGAGGGCGGCCACGGCGACGCGGTCTCCGGCCGCCGCGCCGGCCGCCACCGCGTCGAGGAAGGCCGCGTATTCGCGCTCCTCCTCGTCCGCGCGCGGAGTAGCCGCGACCAGGGCCGGCGAGACGCCGTATGCCGTGCGCACCGGGCCGGGCAGCTCGCCGGAGGCGATCAGCGCGGTGACGTCGGCGGCGGTCACGGGGATGTAGAGACGCCGTAACGCCATGTCAATTCCCTTCTGTCCCAAAGGGATCGGCGACCCAGTGCAGGAGTTCCTCGACCGCCTCGGCGATCGCGGCACGCAGCTGGTCCAGGTCGGGGATCGCTTCCCGGTCGGCGAGCACGCCGTAGTGCATGGCGCCGAGATAGCTCGTCATCCCGATCGCCATCGCGTGCCCCTTGGTCAGCGGCAGCACCGGATAGCTGGCGACGAGGGGTAGCCCGTCGGCATACATTTGGCGTTGCGGCCCAGGGACATTGGTGATCACGAGGTCGAACAGCCGGGTGGACAGGGATGCGCCGACGCGCACCCCCAGTGAGTGCAGTGCGGGCGGCGCGAAGCCCGCCATCCCCATCAGGTCCGCGGCGCGCACACCGGAGTGCTGCGCGAGCTGATGGTCGAGGGCGAACTGGATCTGGCGCAGGCGCATCGCCGGCGAGGATTCGCCGACGGGCAGGTCGATGAAGAGGGCCTCGACCGTCGAACCGTATGGTGTGCCGTCCCGCGCCACCGAGACCGGCACCATGGCCCGCACCGATCGTTGGGCGGGGACGTGTTCACCCCGGCTCTGCAGCCAGATCCGCAAGCCGCCGGTCACCACCGTGAGGGCGACCGCGTGCAGGCTCGGCCGTTTGTGCCCGCCCGTGGACATGGCCTTGCGGACCTCGCGCAGGTCGGCGAGCGAGCCGTCCACCATCAGGTAGCGCCGGGCGCCGGCACTCTCGACCGCGAACGTCCGCCCCGAGGCCGGACGCGCGGCCGCCTTGGCCACGGTGCCGGCGACGCGACCGACCCGGCCGGCCGTCGCGCGCAGCTCCGCCAAGCCGCCGCGGACGGTGCCGACCACGCTGCCGGGTCGCTTGACGAGGCTGATTGCGGTGTCGGACAACAGTTCTCGGGCGCTAGGACCGGGCGTTGGCGTCCAGCCCGCGCCCGGGGCGTCCTGCGCACGGGCTTCGGAGGACAGGCCGGTGATGTCACCGGACTCGATGAGGGCCTGGTGGACCTTGGAGATGACGGCGATGCGTCCGTCGTCGAGCCCTTCGACGACATATACCTCCCACAGCGGGCGATGCCGGTCGAGGGGGCGGGCGCACACGCGGGCAACGAAATCCTGAAGCTGGGCGCGGTCCCCCGGCGCAGGCAGGGCCGAGCGGCGCACGTGGTAGTCGAGGTCGAATTCGGTGTCGTCGACCCAGACGGGCGAGACCACCCGCCCGGGCAGGGAGTGCACCCGCTGGCGGTAGCGGGGCATCCGCTCGACGCGCGCGCTGATGGCCATGGACAGCGCGTGTGTGTCATAGTCCGCGGGCGCATCGAAGATGAGCACCTGCCCGACGTGGGTCGGGGTGTGGGCTTCCTCGAGATAGAGGAAGCTGCTGTCGGCGGGGCTCAAACGGTCGATCACGGGGCCATCGTGGCAGATCATCGCGTGGGGCGCGGCCCCGTGCAGCCCCGCGATCCGCATAGGGTGCTTCCGGAGGTGTCTGGGCTCCTGGTGGTCCCCCCGGTCTTCAAAACCGGTGTGCGGCGGTATCCGTCGCAGGCGGGTTCGATTCCCGTCCACCTCCGCCACAGCGATATCGAGCGGAGGCGGCAGGTGACTGGGCAGCGACACGGGGACCCGCGCCGCGGCATACCGCGCACCGATACGCTGCTCGCCGATCCGCAGATCGCGTCGTATGCCGCCGCCCTCGGCGCCCCGCGGGTGCGCGCGGTGATCGACGCGGTGACGGCCGCCGCGCGAGCCGGGGCGGTGGCACCCGATGCCGTCGCCGAGGAGGTGCGCGCGCGGCTGGCACGGTGGGCGGCCAGCGCGACGACGCTGGTGCCGGTGCTGAACGCGACGGGCGTTGTCGTGCATACCAATCTGGGGCGTGCGCCGCTGACGCCGGCCGCACGCGAGGCCCTGGTGGCGGCCGCGGGCTATGTCGATGTCGAGTTCTCGCTCGAGAGCGGGCTGCGGGCCGGCCGGGGGCGCGGCACGCTGGCCGCACTGCGGGAGCGGGTGCCGGGCGCGCAGGCGGCGCTCGTGGTCAACAACGGCGCGGCGGCGCTCTCCTTGGCGGTCACGACGTGCGCTCAGGGGCGCGAGCTGATCGTCAGCCGCGGCGAGCTGGTCGAGATCGGCGACGGCTTCCGGCTGCCCGACCTGATCCGCTCGACGGGCGTGGTCATCCGGGAGGTGGGGACGACCAATCGCACCCACCCGGGCGACTACGAGGAGGCGATCGGCGCGCAGACGGGAGCCGTGTTGAAGGTGCACCCGAGCAATTTCGTCGTCCGAGGATTCACGGCCGAGGTGTCGGTGAGTGCGGCGTCGCGGATCGCCCGGGCGCACGGCATACCGCTCATCGTGGACACCGGATCCGGTCTGCTGGAACCCGATCCCTTGCTGCCCGATGAGCCGGATGCGGCGACGGCGCTGGCCGAGGGCGCGGACCTGGTGGTGTGCAGCGGGGACAAGATGCTCGGTGGGCCGCAGGCGGGGATCGTCCTGGGCCGGGCCGATCTGGTCGAGGCGATGCGCCGGCATCCGTTGGCGCGGGCCTTCCGGGCGGACAAGTTGACGCACGCCGCCCTGGAGGCGACCTTGCGTGGGCCGCGCGGTCTCGTGTCCGACTATCTCCACGCGCCCACGGAGGAGCTGCGGGGCCGGACCGAGGCCCTCGCGCAGCGGCTGCGGGCGGCGCGGCCGGACCTGATGACGGACAGTCGTGTGGTGGCCGTGGCCGGCGCGGTGGGCGGTGGCGGCGGCGCGGAGGTGCCGCTGCCGGGCTGGGCGCTGGCACTCCCCGAGGCGCTGGCGCTGGTGCTGCGCGCCGGGCGGCCGGCCGTCGTGGCGCGACAAGAGGGCGGCCGCACGCTGGTGGATCTGCGGTGCATTCCGGTCGCTGACGAGGCCGACTTGGCCGAGGCCCTGCTTGCTGGGCTGGAACGCCTTGCGGCAGAGGGCAGCTGATGCACGTCATCGCGACGGCCGGGCATGTCGATCACGGCAAGTCGACGCTGGTGCGGGCGCTGACCGGGATCGAGCCCGACCGGTGGGAGGCAGAGCGGCGACGCGGGCTGACGATCGATCTGGGGTATGCCTGGACGACGCTGCCGGGTGCCGGGCAGGTGGCGTTCGTCGACGTGCCGGGGCATCGCCGGTTCATCGGCAATATGCTCACCGGCCTGGGTCCCGCGCCGGCGGTGCTTGTCGTCGTCGCCGCGGATGCCGGATGGTCGGCGCAGAGCGAGGAGCATCTGCGGGCGATCGACGCGCTGGGGCTGACGCACGGGCTCCTGGTCGTCACGCGGGCCGACCTCGCCGACCCCGCCATGGCCGCTCGCGTGGGCGCTGCGGCGCGCGAGCGGATCTCGGCTTCCTCTCTGGGAGAGGTGGATTCGGTGATCGTGTCGGCCGTGTCCGGGCAAGGCCTCGATGACGTGCGGGACGCCTTGGGGCGGCTGTGTGCCACCCTTCCGGCTCCGGTGCGTGACGGGCGGGTGCGGCTGTGGGTGGACCGGGCGTTCACGATCCCCGGCAGCGGCACCGTCGTCACCGGCACCCTCGGCGCGGGCACCATTGCGGTCGGGGACGTGCTGGAGGTGGCCGGTCGGAGCGAGACCCGGCGGCGGGTGACCGTGCGCGGGCTGCAGTCCCTGGAACGCTCCCGGGAGGCGGTCACGGCGGTGGCGCGGGTCGCGGTCAACCTGCGCGGCGTGGCCGCCGGCGAGGTGCACCGGGGAGATGCCCTGCTCACCCCGGAGGGTTGGCGGTCGACGGCGAATGTCGACGTCCGAACGGCCGGACCGGTGGCGGATCTGCCGCGAGAGGTGTTGTGCCACACCGGGACCGCCGCCGTCCCCGTCCGGGTCCGTCCGCTCTCGGCAGGAGCCGCACGCTTGTCGTTCGAGCGGCCGCTGCCCCTGGCGAACGGTGACCGCCTGATCCTGCGGGACCCGGGCACCGAGGGCGCGCTGACCGGCGCGGTGGTCGTCGACGCGGCCCCCGCGGCCCTGACCCGCCGCGGCGACGCGGCCCGCCGCGGCGCCGAAGTCGAGGCCAGCGACCAGGTCACGCTCGCCGACGAAGTGCGCCGCCGCGGCCACCTCTCCCGCACCGACGCCACCCTCCTCCTCGGGCACGACCCCGGCCCCCCGTCGAGAGAGCACTTTTCACCCGTCGAGAGTGCACGTCGTGGCCATCGCGTGAACGACGTGGTGGGCGTCGGCGACTATTTCGCCACGCGCGAGCGGGTGGCCGCCTGGACTCGGGCCGTGCTGGCGGTCGTCGACCGGCGGGCCGCCAGCGATCCCCTCGATCCTCTGGTGCCGATGGCGGCGGCCCGGGACGCGGCTGGAGTGCCGGATCTCGTTGTGCTGGAGCAGCTTTGCGACGCCGCGGGACTGCAGGTGGAGCGTGGCCGGGTATGCCGCCCGGGCACCCAGCCGAGCCTGGGGCCGGCCCAGGCCGGGCTCGACCATCTGCTGGCGCGGCTGACCGAGGATCCCTTCGCGGCACCGGAGGCACCCGATCTGGCCGCGGCCGGCCTGGGGCCGCGCGAGCTCGCCGCCGCGGAAGCGTTGGGCCGTCTCGTGCGGCTGCCCGATGACATCGTGCTGCTCCCGACCGGGCCGGCCCAGGCGATGCGCATCCTCGCCGCCCTTGCCCAGCCGTTCACGACAAGCCAGGCGCGCCAGGCGCTGGGCACCACGCGCCGGGTGGCCATCCCCCTGCTGGAGCATCTCGACCAGCGCGGCTGGACCCGGCGCCTGGACGCCGGCCATCGTGAGGTCGTGCGATGAGACTGGGCCACAACCGTATTCACCACGTAAGGACGACGTCATGACTGAGACCCGGCTGACCCAGTTCGCGGCCGGCGGGGGTTGCGCGTGCAAGATCCCGGCGGCCCAGCTGGAGGGCATCGTCGCCGGACTGAGCGGCGCGACGCACCCCGACCTGGTCGTCGGCCTGGACACCGGCGACGACGCCGCGGTGGTGCGCATCGCCGGCGGCCAGGCCGTCATCTCCACCGCCGACTTCTTCACCCCGGTGGTCGACTCGGCCTACGACTGGGGACGGATCGCGGCCGCCAATGCCCTCTCGGATGTCTATGCGATGGGCGGTAAGCCCGTGCTGGCCATCAACCTGCTCGGCTGGCCCGTCGACGTCATCGACACCGGCCTCATCCCTGACGTGCTCCGTGGCGGCGCCGACATCGCCGAGGGGGCCGGCATACCGCTCGCCGGGGGGCACAGCATCACCGCGCCGGAGCCCATCTACGGGCTCGCGGTCACCGGCGTCGCGGACCCGGACCGGTTGCTGCGCAATGACATTGCGGAGCCGGGCTTGCCGATCAGTCTGACCAAACCACTCGGGCTCGGGATCCTGGGCAATCGGCACAAGGCCACCGGCGAGATCTTCCCCGAGGCGATCGCGACGATGACCCAGCTCAACGACGCCGCGTCGGCCGCCGCCCTGGCGGCCGGCGTTCGCGCCGCCACCGACGTCACCGGCTTCGGGCTGCTGGGGCATCTGTTCAAGATGTGCCGCGCCTCCGGGGTCTCCGCGCGGATCGACCGGGCGGCCGTGCCCGTCCTCGAGGCCGCCGTGGCGAGCCTGCGCGAGGGCTATGTGCCGGGCGGGTCGCGGCGCAACCTCGACTGGGTCCGCCCCCACCTCGACGCCGCCCCCGGGGTCAGCGAGGACGACCTGCTGCTGCTCGCCGACGCCCAGACCTCCGGCGGCCTGCTGATCGTCGGCGAGATCCCCGGCGCGCCCGTCATCGGCGAGACCACACGGCATACCGGCTCCGGGCCACGCATCACGATCCCCTGACCGGCCACCCCGTCGCCAGGAGCCCTTGCGACGCGGGCGGCGGGGCGCTACGCGGTCAGCGCGGGCTTGGCGGGCTGCTTGGTGATAAGCGGGATGGCGGCGCCGATGAGGGCGAGGACGCCGACGACGGTGAAGGCCAGTTGTTGTCGGAACTGGCGAGCGCGCTGACGAGCAGCGGGCCGACGACGCCGCCGATCGACCAGGCGATGAGCGTCAGCCCGTAGATCCCGCCCGCGTGGGTGACGCCGAAGAACTTACCGGCCGTCGACGGCATGGTGCCGAAACCGCCGCCGTAGCAGGTGTCGATGATCGCCGCGAGGATCCAGAACAGCGCGACCGACCCCGCGTGCAGCGCGCCGAGGACGCCCACGATTAGGTAGGCGATGCCGAGGATGCGGAAGGGCGCGGTCGGGTTCGCCCAGACCGGGGTGCGCGACTTCACTCAACCGGAGGCACTGCGTACCCCGCAGTGGTATCTGCTGACCGCGATCCTCGCCCTGTCGGTCACGGCCGGCATCTCGCTCATCTCCCAAGCCGCCGGAGCCGGCTCGGCCATCGCCGGCATGAGTGCCGCCAGCGCCTCGACTTTCGTCGGGATCATGGGCCTGTTCAGCGGAGGCCGTAGCCGAGGATAAGCATCTACAGGTCGCTGCGCTCGCGGGCGAAGGAGCTGAGGATGATGCCGATGGCATAGATGACGACACCGACGAGCGCGACCGTCCGTGGCCCGCGGCGGTCCTGGATCTTGCCGCCGATGAAGGCCCCGACGAAAATCATCCCGATGGCGACCTCGAAGGGGATGGCCGCGACCACTTGGTCAGGTGCATCGCCGACTCGGGCGCGACGAACGCCTTGCTGAAGGTGCTCCAGGCATAGACGGCGCCCATGGCCAGCTGGACGAGCACGCCGCCGAGCAGGATCAGCCAGCGGCTTTCGTCGTCGTTGCAACGGTTTCGGTCATGCCAACTCCTGGGGGGACTGCGACGTAGGGGGACGGAGGGCGCCGGGAGTCGAGGCGTTGGAGGACCAGGACAGCGCGGCCTGCGCCTCCCGGGCGGCGATGCGCTCCTTCTGCGGCACCACCGTGTATTTCGGGTCTTTGGCCGATTCGATGCCGGCGTGGAATACCCCGAACCGCAAGGTGGCCGACGCCCCGTTGAAGGCCAGGCCTGCGAGCACCGCCGCCGGCCGCCAGCGGCCCGCGAGCACCGTCAGGCCGATGCCGGTGAGGCTGAGCGCGGTGCTCGCCCCCAGCAGCTGCCCGGCTTTGCCCTGCCGCAGCGGCTCCCCTACGAGCCCGGCGTTGTGCTCCAGCAGCCGGAAGGCGGTCAACTCCAGTGCGGCGCCGCCGAGGGCCATCCGCCGGGCCGGCGCGGTCTGTCGCGTCGTCGTCGTGACCATCGCGGCGCCGCCGGCGGCGGCCATCCCGGAGCCGACAAAGGCGAAGGGCAGTTCGCGATAGATCCCGTGCCACGTCGGGGTCGCGGTGTTGGACAGCAAGACTGCGGTGTATGCCGCGAGCGGGGCCGAGAAGAATCCCGCACCGATGCTGGCGCCGCGGTCGACGATCGGCAGGTAGCGGTTGATCGCGCTGTGGGGTTTGATGACGAACTTCGCCACCTCGGACGCGGCCGCGACCCCGGTGAAGGCGCCGAATCCGGCGAGGATCCAGCTGCCGATGCTCATCGGGGAGGTCAGCTTCATCACCCGGAGCATGTTGACGAACCGCGAGGGCCGGCCGAGGTCGGCGACGAGCGCGACGGTGCTCACGCCGAGCGCGCCGAGCGCCGTCAGCCGCGCATTGCGTTGCAGCAGAGTCCGGCCCGTCATCTCCGCGCCGGCGGCGACGAGCGCCGAGCCCGCCGCCAGACCGCCGCTGTAGAGATAAGTGGGGATCTTGTAGTCCCATGGCGCGGGTTTGACCACCGACCGCCCGTAGTAGGAGTCGAACGCCGCGTCGGGCACCATGATGTCGTCGCGTCGCCGCCGGCGACGGCGCACTGGCGCGGCCGCTGTCGCGGTCACCGCCCCCGACTCCCCCGCGTCCGTATCAGGCTGCGGCACAGGGCCGTTCGTGTTTCCGGCGGCTCTCTGCTCCTCCGCGTCACTCATGAGTTGCCTCGTCCCAAGAAGCTCACCGCGGCTCCGGCGAGCATCGTCAGGCCGGCGAGGCCGGCCTTGCGGAAGATGTCGGGCAGGTCGTGCGTGGTCACGATCGGGTCCGGCGGCAGGCCATAGACCTCCGGCTCGTCCAGCAGCAGGAAGACCGACCCGGTGCCCCCGACCCCGTCGTTGGGGTTGGCCCCATAGAGCCGCGCCTCGGTGAAACCGTTGGCGTGCAACGCTTCCACGCGCTCCCGGGCGCGCTCGCGCATCTCGTCCAGGTCGCCGAACTGGATCGACGTCGTCGGGCACGCCTGAGCGCACGCCGGCTTGGCGTCGAGAGAGATCCGGTCGTAGCACAGGGTGCACTTGTTGGCGATGCCGATCTCGACCTGACGTGCCGCGCCCGTCGTGGTCGGGTCCTTGCGTTTGTCGATGACGCCGAAGGGGCAGGCGGCCACGCAGTAGCCGCAGCCGTTGCACACCTCGTCCTGCACGACCACCGTGCCGAACTCGGTGCGAAAGAGCGCGCCGGTCGGGCAGACATCCAGGCAGCCCGCGTGCGTGCAGTGTTTGCAGACGTCGCTGGCGATGAGCCAGCGGAAGTCCGGGACGGTGCCCTCCGCCAGGGCCTGTTCGGCGGCCCACTGCATCGCCGAGGCGTCCTCCTCCCCCGGTCGAGTGAGCGCGACACGCCCAGGATCGAGCCCATTTGTGGGCGTGTCGCGCTCACTCGACTCAGAGGGCAGGGCGGCGCGGGTGCCCGGGCCGTCGAGCGGCAACCCGCTCGGGACCGCCCGGCTGGAGTTCATCGCCGTCGCCCGCGGGAGCCCAGCGTCCGCCCGCGGGAGCCCAGCGTCCGGCGACCCGACAGCGGCATCCCGGACCCGCGGCATACCCAACTCCACGAGGCGGGCCCCGGCGACCCGGGCCTGCGCGATGTGCTCGGCCGACTGCTCGACGAAGGCGACATGCCGCCAGGTGTTGGCGCCGAGGTGGCCGGTGTTGTCGTAGGAGTTGCCGGTCATGCCGATGTTGTCCATCGGCAACTGGTTCCACTCCTTGCACGCCACCTCGCACGCCTTGCAGCCGATGCAGATCGAGGTGTCGGTGAAGAACCCCTTGCGCGGCGGCGGGTCCGGCCACGCGGCGTCCTGCGCGGGATCGGTGGGGCCGCTCAGCTGGTTCTTCCAGAAGTGGGCGTCCATGCTGTCGCGCAGCATCGAGCGCACTCCCTTGCCCCATTCGGCGGGCGACGTCGAGATGCTCACCGGGCCTCCTCACGCTCCTCGGCGTCCTCGAGCCGGTCGTTGCCGGTCATCACCGTGATCCCGGACCGGGACTGATAGTCCTGCACCAGCCGCAGCAGGTCGGCCCCGTGCGGGCGCCGCCCCGGCTGGATGTCGACCGAACTGACCTTGCTCTCCTGGATCGAGACGTTGGGGTCGAGGGTGACCCCGAGCAGGTCGTTGGCCGAATCTCCTTGCACCACAGCGCCGGTGCCGCCGACGCCCCAGTGATACGGCATACCGATCTGGTGCACGGTGCGCCCGCCGACGACCAGCGGAGTCATCCGCTCCGTCACCAGCACCCGCGCCTCGATCGCCGAGCGCGGCGAGATCAGCGTCGCCCACCCGCCGTTCTCGAGGCCGCGTTCGGCGGCGAGCTCGGGGCTGACCTCGCAGAAGAACTCCGGCTGCAGCTCCGACAGATACGGCAGCCAGCGGCTCATCGCCCCCGCGGTGTGATGCTCGGTCAGCCGGTAGGTCGTCGCGACATACGGATAGACATCGACACCGGGATCCCCCGCCGACGGCGCCGTGAGGTTGTCCTTGCGCGGATAGACCAGCCGCGACGGATTGCGCTGCTGGGGATAGAGGGCGTTGTCGACCGGGCTCTCCTGCGGCTCGTAGTGGGTCGGCATCGGCCCGTCGATCATGCCCTTGGGCGCGAATAGCCAGCCCTTGCCGTCGGCCTGCATGATGAACGGATCGTCGCCGGCGAGGGCGTCCGGTCCGGTCGCGGTGTCCGCCGGGCGGTATGCCGGGTCCGTGGTCACCGGGAAGTCGGGCACATCGTGGCCCACCCACGTGCCCTGTTCCTCGTCCCACCAGACGTAGGCTTTCCGTTCGCTCCACGGCCGGCCCTGCGGGTCGGCGGACGCGCGGTTGTAGAGGATGCGCCGGTTCATCGGCCAGGCCCAGCCCCAGTCGGGTGCGACCCAGCTCTGCTCGGCGTCGGGGACCTTGTTCTTGGACCGGTTGACCTCACCGGCATACACGCCGGAATAGATCCAACACCCGGAGGCGGTCGAGCCGTCGGCCTTGAGTTCGACGAAACCGGGCAGCGCCTGCCCGGCCTTCTCCCCGGTCAGATAGGTGCCGTTGACCTCGCGCAGGATCGCGTCGGCGTCCGGCTCACCATGCTCGTCCTGCGGATAGTCCCAGGTCAGGTCGAGCAAGGGCCGGTCGACCGGGTCGGTGGAGCCGGCGAGCCGCTCGCGGATCTTCTGGCCGAGGACGTAGGAGAACCACAGGTCGGAGCGGGCGTCGCCCGGCGGCTCGACGGCCTTGAAGTGCCACTGCAGCATCCGCTGGGTCTGGGTGAAGGTGCCGTCCTTCTCCGCGTGATTGGCCGCCGGAAGGAAGAAGACCTCGGTGGCGATCTTGTCGGTCTCCATCTCGCCGGAGGCGATCTCGGGGCCGTCCTTCCACCAGGTCGCCGACTCGATGAGGTTGATATCTCGCACGACGAGCCAGTCGAGATTGGCCATGCCGAAACGCTGCATCCGGCCGTGGGCGGACCCGACGGCCGGGTTCTGACCGAGGAGGAAATAGCCCTTGACCGTGCCGGCGATCATGTCCATGACCGACTGATAAGTGTTGTGGTTGCCGTTCAGCCGGGGCAGGTAGTCGTAGCAGAAGTCGTTGTCCGGCTGCGCCGCATCGCCCCACCACGCCTTGAGCAGGCTGACCATGTACGTGTCGGCCTTGGTCCAAAAACCCTTCTGCCGCTTGGAGAAAACGGCCTCGAGGTATTGCCCGAGGGACTCGTGCTTGCCCGCCACCGGCATCGGCAGATAGCCCGGCAGCAGGTTGAACAGGGTCGGGATGTCGCTGGCTCCCTGGATGGAGGCGTGACCGCGCAGCGCCATGATCCCGCCGCCCGGCCGCCCGACATTGCCCATGAGCAGCTGCAGGATCGCGCTGGTGCGGATGAACTGGGCCCCGAGGGAATGCTGGGTCCAGCCCACCGCATACGCGAACATCGTCGTCCGCTCCCGGCCGCTGTTCTCGACGATCGAGCGGGCGAGATAGTCGAAGTCCTCGCGCCCGATGCCGCAGACCTCGGTGACGAGTGCGGGGGTATAGCGCGCGTAATGGCGCCGCAGCACCTGCAGCACGCACCGCGGGTCGGTCATCGTCGGGTCGCGCTCGATGAGCGCGTGATCGAGCGGCGGGCCGCCCGAGCCGTATGCCTGTCCCTCGGCCACCGCTGCCTGCTCGGCGCCGTGTTCCTCCGGGCCGGGCTCGCCGACCTTCTCCTCCCCCGCCGCCCGGGACTTGTAGGCCCAGCTGGTCAGGTCGTACTGCCCCGTCTCGGGGTCGTAGCCGGAGAAGACGCCGCCGAGATCCTCGGTGTCCTGAAAGTCGTCGGAGACGAGCATCGTGGCGTTGGTGTAGGCCTGGACGTAGTCGCGGAAGTAGGTCTCGGTGGTCAGCACGTGGTTGATCAGGGCACCGAGGAGGATGACGTCACTGCCGGCGCGGATGGGGATGTGCCGGTCGGCCACGGCGGAGGTGCGGGTGAAACGCGGGTCGACGTGGATCACCCGGGCACCACGCAGCTTCGCCTCCGTCACCCACTGATAGGCCACCGGGTGGCACTCGGCCATATTGGAGCCTTGGATGACGATGCAGTCCGAATTGGCCATGTCCTGCACGAACTGCGTGGCGCCGCCGCGCCCGAACGAGGCTCCCAGACTGGGAACCGTGGAGCTGTGTCAAATACGCGCCTGGTTCTCGACCTGGATCGCGCCCATGGCCGTATACAGCTTCTTCATCAGGTAGTTCTCTTCGTTGTCCAGCGCGGCCCCGCCCAGGCTCGCGATGCCCATGGTGCGGCGCAGGAACTGGCCGTGCTCGTCCTTGTCCTGCCAGGTGCGCCGGCGGGTCTCGACCACCCGGTCGGCGATCATGTCGGTCGCCTCGTCCAGGCCGAGGTGTGTCCAGTCGGTGGCGTAGGGCGCGCGATACAGGACGGTGGTCTGGCGGCGGGGGTTGTTGACCAGCTGCTCGCTGGCGCTGCCCTTGGGGCACAACCGGCCCCGGCTGACGGGACTGTCGGGGTCGCCCTCGATCTGCACGACCCGGCCGTCCTTGACGAAGATGTTCTGTCCGCAGCCGACGGCGCAATAGGGGCAGACGGATTTGACGACCTTGTCAGCGGTTGCGGTGCGTGCCGTCCGTTCGCGGGTATGCCGCGTGGTCACCGCCGGCCCGCGGCCCAGGAAGTCGCCGCTCGCCAGCTGCCGCAGCACCGGCCAGCCGAGGAGTGTGCCTCGATCCGCCATCGCACCCTCCTGCTCGGTTGGGTCTGACGCGCCGTCCTGATGCATCGGGCCTGTGCATCTTCCTACGCATCCGTCCTGCGCATTCGCCCTGCCCAGGGACCCTATCGGCAACCGCCGCCGCAACCGCGGATTAGCAGTCGCGGATCAGGAGGTGCCCTGTCGCCACGAGGGGCGCACGGCCGCGAGCCGGCCGAAGGATCCTTTGCCCTGGCGGGCGCCCGCGGCGGCCGGCGCCACCGCCACGGCCCGATCTGGCGCCACGGCGAGCGCGATGTCGCGGATGCGGGAGCGGGCGGCGCTCTTGGGGGCGACATCGAGCAGCAGCCGCCCAGCCAGGAGCGCCTTGTCGAAGGCGCCCTGATCCTCGGGGATGGTGTGCTCGACGCTGACCCCGGCGAACCGGTCGAGGGCCTCGCAGATGCGCTTGGCCGGGGAGGCGCCGGCGACGCCGGCACGGACCTTGTTGATCACGACCGTGGGCACGCGCGGGCTGACCGCCTGCACGTCCGGCAGGGCACGGACAAGTCGTTGCAGCCCGACGGGATCACCCGCTCCGACCGCCACCACGGCGTTGGCCTCCGCCAGCGTGGTGACGGCCACGGCGTTGCGCCGGGGCGCCCGCGTGTCGTAGCTGAGTTCCTCGTCGTCCTCGAGGCAAAAACCGATGTCGACGACCACGACCTGCGAGAGCGCACGGGCCAGGTCGAGCAGGTGACCCATCGAGTCGGCACGCACTTCGGGCCACCGGCTCGCACTCGGCAACCCGGTCAGCACGCGGAATCCCGGCTCGACGACCGGCGACAAGCGCGCCAGCGTCGGCACGTCGAGAGTCCCGAGCTCAGCGGCCCGGGCCGCCGCCGCGAGGCCGGGGGCCTCGTCGAGCAGACCCAAGGCCTGTCCGATGCTCGCGCCATAGGTGTCGGCGTCGATGAGCAAGACACTCCGGCCGGTCAGCGCCAGTTCGCCGGCGAGGTTGATGGCGACGCTGGTGCGGCCCGGCGCCCCGGCCGGACCCCATACGACCACCAGCCGGCCGCGGCCGGCCCGCTCCCGCGGATCCTGCGTGTCGGGCGGCGCAGGAGCGCCCGCCGGGTCCAAGCCCGCCTCGAGGGCCGCCCACTCCTCGTCGGAGATCGCCCCGGCCTCGGCCGACCCTCGGCCGAGCGAGCGGGTGAGCACGGCGTCGATCTCCTCGGCCGTGCAGTCCGCCGGCAAGGTCGCGGCCACCCCGAGCTGACGCAGCCGTCGCTCCTGCTCCTCGTCATCGACCAGGCCGACAGCCACCACACCGCAATCGCGCAGGTGACCAAGCGTGTCCCGATCGATCCCACGCAGGCCGGCGGACACGATCGCGGCATCGGCGAGCCCCGCTGACGCGGCTGCGACGAGATCGGCGAGGTCGGGGCAACGGCGGACGAGTTCGACCCCGGGCAGACTCGCGAGGTGCCGGGCGACGAGCGCCTCGTGGCGCGGTTCGACGCCGGTGAGGATGCGGACGGTCACGAAGCCTCCCGCAGGGCCGAGCCGGGCACGGGCACCAGGGTGAAGTGCGCCTCGGCGTCGACCAGGGTGATCAGGGCGGCGATGTGCTCGCGCGGCACCAGGACCTGGACGGCACTGCTCCTGTTGGAGGAGCCGAATCCCGACCCCGAACTGAGTCGGGCAACCTGCACCGACTCGAGCACTGCTCGCGGGGCGTCATACCCGGATCCGGAGCTCTTGTCCGCCTTGGGAGTGCTCGCATAGACATCCACCGTCGAGCCGACGACCAGGGCCCCCGCGGAGGCTTGATCTACCACGATCGACAGCGGCGAGACGGCGACCTCCGCGCCGCTGCCCACGGCCGCGCGCGGCACCAACTCACCCGAACGAACCTCCCGTAGCACATACCCGTCCGACGGCAGCCCGTCGGCGACCGGAAGATAACCGGCCGACACGTCCGACAACTGGACGTCCACGCGCTGCAGCGACTCCGGCGTCAGGCGCTGACCGGCGACGAGCTGGGTGCGCGCGGCATACACCGGAACGCGGGAATCCGCGGCGCGCAGACCATAAGCCCCCAGCGCGGTCGCCAGCAGGACCAGAGCCACCCCGACGAGCAGGCGCGTGTCGCGCCACGACGGGCGGCGCAGGCGCTTCGCACGCGGTTGCGGCAATTGCGACATGAGTGTCTCCCCCCACGGCCTGATGTGTGCAGCCACTATGACCCACAGCGCGCGAGTCGGCATCTTGAAACGACGCGGCTGGGGATAACACGCGACGGTCGACCGGTCGCGGTGCGGCAGAATCGGGGCATGCCGAAGCGATTCATCTCGCTCACCGAGCTCGCGGAGATCCTCGACATCTCTGCCGCCCAGGCCTACGCGCTGGTGCGCTCGGGCGATCTGCCCGCCATCAAGATCGGCGGACGCGGACAGTGGCGGGTGGAGACGAGCGTGCTCGAGGACTACATCCAACGGATGTATGCCGAGACGGCCGACTTCGTGCGCGCCCAGGGGGATCGCGACTCCGGCTGACCCTTATTCGCTGTGCACGCAAGCGATGGCGGCGAAGGGGATCGTGCGCGCGGCACGGACGTTATCGCCCCGTCGCGCCTCGTCGCGGGGGTGCTCGGCGAGGTCGACGAAATCGGCGCCGACGACGTCGATGGTGCCTTCGGTCGCCTTGCCCGCGGTGTCGAGGACTTGCACGCGGCGCCGGTCCCGGCTGATCTCGCGCAACGCCGAGCCCAGGGCGAAGCGCCGGGCGCTGCCGCCTTCGAAGGTCCGCGGCCCCAGACCGCCGACGCCGACGACGGCGCTCAGCGGGACCAGAACGGCGCGATGTGGTGTGGGGGCGAGGGCGAGCCAGTCAGCTCCGATGTCGATCAGGCGGCCATGCACCCGGATCCCGGCGACTAAGTGCAGGTCGACCAGCTCGCCCCGGTGCGCGGCCAGCCGTCCGCCGAGCGTGGTCAGCGCACGCTCACGGCGGGTGCGGTCGGCGATCTCGAGATCGCGTTCGCGCAATTCCTCCGCCGCGACCTGCGCCTCCAGGTCGGCGAAGAGCCGCTCCCACCGGTGGCCGGACTCCATGCCGCCCAATCGTAGGTAGAGCGGGCGGTCGCTGCGCGTTCTCCACAGGATCAGCGGCTATCTGTTGCAGAGTGTCTCAAACTGCAGCAAACTTCACCAAACGACATCATCGTGGCGCGATCTGGCGCATCACCTGCAGGAGGAGTCATGGCATACGGGGGGCGTCCGGCACGACCGACCCGGGTCCGCACGATCGCGACCCTTGCCGCCCTGGCGGGGGTCAATGCGCTGCTCACGGTCATCACCTGGCACATGGGGTCGGTCGCCATGGCCGCGATCGGCGCGGCGCAGGCTGACCCGCAGGCGGCGCTCATCGCCGTGCTGGCTACGGCGGGACTCGCCGTCCTGCTCGCCGCCGTCTTGGACATCACGCATCAATGTCAGGTGTTCGCCCGCGCCCGTCGGCAGCTGGCAGCTGCGACGACGATGACGTGGCGCACGCGGATCGCCGCGGCCCTGATCGGCGTGGGAATCGGCAGCGCGACACCGGCCGCGGCGACGATGCCGGCGCCGCAGACGGTCCTCACGGCCCCGGCCCAGCCGGGGGCGGGTGCTACGGCTGGGCTCCCCTCCAGCCCGGCCGTGGCACCCGATCCGCGTTGGGGGGCCGGCGCCGACACCGCCTCGCCGCTGATCCGGCTGACCCGCACCGGCACCGACACGGGCACCGGCCTCGAGGAGGTCGTGGTCCGCCGGGGCGAGTGCCTGTGGGATATCGTCGCCCGCCGGCTCGGCCCGAGCGCCTCCGCCGCACAGATCGACGCCGAATGGCCCCGCTGGTATGCCGCGAACCGCGCCCGCATCGGCGCCGACCCCGACTTGATCCGTCCGGGTTTGCGCTTGGTCGTCCCGTCGGACGTGGCGTCATGAGCACCCGGACGTCGAAGCGCGCCGCAGCGCCGGCGGCATTGCCACCCATCAAGGTGCTGCCGATCCCCGAACACCGGCCGCCGGCGCTGCCCGCCGACATCCCGATCGAGGCACTCGGCACGGGCTACGAGCGCAGCATGCCCTATGTCCAGGACGCCTTGGCCTTCGAGTTGATGCCGCGTCGCAGCGACGTGGAGCGGGCGGTGGCACCAACCGATCTACCCGATCCGCACGACTGGATCGGCGGGATCGCCCAGGCCCTGCTCGAAGTGATGCTGGGCTTGCGGCCGCCGTCACAGGTGGTGCGCTCGTGCGCGCCCGACGTTTACCTCGCCGTCGCGCGACGTCACGCATCGGCCTCCCGGCGGCGGGAGAACGCCGCCACCAAGATACGCCGCCCGACCGTCGCGAAGGTGCACAGCACGCGTCCGGACGAGACGGTCACCGAGAGCGTCGTGCTCGTCCTTGCCGGACCCCGGGTGCGGGCGATGGCGTTGCGTGCCGAGGCCGGCAGGACCGGCTGGCGCGTCACCGCCCTCGAACTGGGCTGAGCCATCCGTCATCCGCGCGGCAGCCGGCAACGGGCCGGCGGCGACGACCGGGCGTCAGCGTCCGTCGATAGGAATTACGTGATCAGCCCCGTCGAGCAGCACCCGGTCGCGACTTGCGATCAAGACCGCCCGCTTCATAGACAAGCGGCGCAGCAGGTCGATGACCCCCGGCGGTCGTGTCCCGATTAAGCGGACGAGCGGACGACGACACGGCTCGCCGACCACCTGCTTACCCGGCAGAGTACTTGCTGAATCCGCGCCAGTCGCCGGTCCTGACTCAAAGAAGCCGGCGTGGTGGAGTGTTCGACGCCTCCCCGAGGTTATTTGATCGACTTGATAACCTCCGGGAGGGGCAATCAAGGGATAGAAGGCCCAGACATCACCGGCAGCCCCGCGACCAATGTCCTCAACTCCTCTCGGAGATCGTCCTGCCGCTGGATCAACGACAATGCCCAAGCGCCAAAGGCAGACTGCGTTCTCCCGAAGACTTTAGCGACCGGACCCACCACCCCCGCCATCTTCACGACAGGAAATCTCATAAGGAGGGCATCAAGATCTCCTGCTTGCAGTGCCGACTCATACTCACTGCGAAGTCGAGAATGGAAGCCGTTCACGCAAAAATCGATTGTATCCTGCGAAAGCTCCTGCTTGCTAAGTTGTTCTACGCGGGTTGCGGCATCCCTAAGAACAACTCCCTTCGTTACCGAGTTGATCAGCGCGTCCTTAATTTCTTGAGTCTTGAGCTTGTTAAAGATTTCACCCCTTGCCCGTTCAAGAAGCTTTTCTGGTTCCTCGCCCGCATCGCGTGCTGCGTCCTTAGCCAGGGCCTTCAGCAGAGTTCCTGCCAGGAGAACATTATCCACTTCGTGGAACGCAAGCGTACAGACGCCCCGCGCCCGGAGACCGTCGATCTCATTTTGGCTGCGCTCGTCCCTATCCACGATGCCGTACCCCACAACCCAGATCAGGTCATTGGTTTTCGAAACACCCGAGACGGCACGTATCACGTCCTCACAGCCACCTACCGGAAGGATCTCCCACTCTGGAAACAGAATGCGATACAAGGGCGCGTCGAGGCTCCCTTCATCCCCCTCGACAAAAAGAAGACGTCGCCGTCCACCTAGGATGCTGTGCCGCACAGACTCGGGGATGTCAGCCTCCGCAGGAATTGAATGAACGGTCCAGGAAACCGGGTTGCCACTCGGCTCCCACGTGACAGACTCGACGACGAGGGTTGACGACGCCTCCAATCCCGCGGCTAGGTCCAGGTCGTGCGTCAACAATACAATGTGACAGTCGCTCCGCTCCTCCAGAAGCCCCGAGATTAGTTTGGGGGAAAGGCTGCGATGTAAGTGGCGCTCCGGCTCGTCGATCACTAGGGCACTTCTGGGGGGTAAACCTAGCATGGTGGCGCCCAGTATCACTGCGCTCTTTTCTCCATCCGAGGCGCGGCTCAAAAGATAGGAAGGACCACCGGGCGGAACTTGCATTAAGAACTGTTGATCAGGATTTATTGTCACTACGCGGTTTAGTCCAGCCGAGATAAGAATGCGATTCAACACATCGGTCGGCCTCTCACCAATCCAACCAGCTAGTGTTGTCTTGCCGATTTGATCAGGTGTTGATGGATCATTGACGGCCTGCGACAGCACGTCTACGACCGTCGCGGCGTGTCCGATTGCCATTCTTGCGAAATCGTACATAGGCAAGCCGGCGGTTGCTTCTTGGTAAGGGTCCAAGTGGCGAGAAGAAGGTTCCTTGCTTACTTGAGAAATGAAGTGGCGCTCTTGCGCCGCATTCCCAGCATGTATTCCGAATCCGGTGTCTTGGAACCACAGGCGACGATGCCCCGGAAGCCAGGCCACCGTGACATTTGGAGGCTTGTTCTTCACAAACCACCACCCAAGGGCGGACTTTCCAGAACCGTTTCTGCCCACCACGACCGTGCAGCCCCCTAGCTGCAGATTCACCGTGAGGTCGCCTCCACCCGAGACTGGAACGTTCCACTCGCCAAGATTCAAAATAGAGCCATCGGCAAAATCGCTCGAGCTCATCCTTAACTCCCTTAGACTACACCCCCGCGTCGCATATTCATTTTTGACGCGACAGGCATTCTTTCCATCAAACTTAACAAATCTGCCTAGCGTGCTGTTCTAGTAAAGTCGCTCTGCTAATGAATTCGCACTCGACAGGATATCATGACCATAGGATCAGAGTTCAATCAGCAGACGAGATATCTCGGATGCGGCGCGGCTAGCCCAACTGGCTACCAAGGGCTGAAGGAGCGGTTCACGTTCGCGCCGCCGCCTCCGAGTGAATTCGGGACCCGGCGGTCAACCCGGGAACGGACCCGCCAGATGCCAAAATCAGCCCAAGGCGTTGTGCAGAGGCCCCCGCCGCCGGCCGCCGGTGCGTAGAGACGGGAATTGCCTTCACGAATGCAGACGTTGCTGTACCGCTCAAACCACGAGGTCAGGCGCCCTTGCCGTGGCACATCTTGAACTTCTTGCCCGAGCCGCAGGGGCAGGGATCGTTGCGGCGGGCGCCGGCGAGTTGGGCGTCGGAGAGTTCGGGGGCAGCGCTGCCCTCGTCGTGTTCCTCGACGCCGCCGTCCTCACTGGGAGCGGAGTAGTGCAGGCGTGAGGGGCGCACGACCTCGTCCAGTCCCTTGGCGTGCACCTCCGGGCGGGCTGCAGCCGAGGCTGCCTCGTGGGCGGCGTCCTGCGGCTGCCGCTGGTCGGCCGGGGCGGCGTCCAGGCCGCGGAGCATGTCGCCGATGGCGACCGGCTGCAGCGGTGCCGGTTCGGGCTCTTGGACCTGGACCTCGGCGTTGAAGAGGAAGCCGACGGCCTCCTCCTTGATCGCCTCGTTCATGGCCTCGAACAGGTTGTAGCCCTCGCGCTGGTATTCGACGAGCGGGTCGCGCTGGGCCATCGCCCGCAGCCCGATGCCCTCCTTGAGGTAGTCCATCTCGTAGAGGTGCTCGCGCCACTTGCGGTCCAACACCGACAGGATCACCCGGCGCTCGAGTTCGCGGGTGACGCCCTCGCCGAGGGCGGCCTCGCGCGCGTCATACGCGTGGTGGATATCGGAAACGAGTTCGGTGCGCAGGGCCTCCGACGTCAGCCCGGTGCGGCCGCCGGCGGCCTCCTCGAGTTGCTCCTGGGTGACCCCGACGGGATAGAGGTTCTTCAGCGCGGCCCAGAGACGGTCGAGGTCCCAGTCCTCGGCATACCCCTCGGCGGTCTCGGACACGACATAGCCTTCGGTCACGTCGGTCATGAAGCTGCGGACCTGCTCCTCGAGGTCCTCACCCTCGAGGACCCGGCGCCGCTCGGCATACACGACCTCGCGCTGGCGGTTGAGGACATCGTCGTACTTGAGGACGTTCTTGCGGATCTCGTAGTTCTGCCCCTCGAGCTGGCTCTGGGCACTCTCGATGGAGCGGGAGAGCAGCTTGCCCTCGATCGGGGTGTCGTCGTCCATGCCGGTCGACTGCATGACCCGGTCGACGAACCCGGCGTTGAACAGGCGCATCAGGTTGTCCTGCAAGGACAGGTAGAAGCGCGACTCCCCCGGGTCGCCCTGACGCCCGGAGCGCCCTCGCAACTGGTTGTCGATGCGGCGCGACTCGTGCCGCTCGGTGCCGAGGACATAGAGCCCGCCGAGTTCGGTGACCTCGTCGTGCTCGGCGGCGACGGCCGCCTCGGCCTGCGCGAGCGCCTCGTCCCAGGCCGCTTCGTACTCCTCCGGCGTCTCCTGCGGATCCAGGCCGCGCTTCTTCAGCTCGGCGACGGCCCGGAACTCGGGGTTGCCGCCGAGCATGATGTCGGTGCCGCGGCCGGCCATATTGGTCGCCACGGTCACGGCCCCCTTGCGGCCGGCCTCGGCGACGATCGACGCCTCCCGCTCGTGCTGCTTGGCGTTGAGGACCGCGTGCGGAACTCCGTTGCGCCGCAACTGATCCGACAGATACTCCGACTTCTCGACCGACACGGTGCCGACGAGCACCGGCTGCCCCTTGCGGTGCTTCGCCACGATGTCGTCGACGACGGCGCGGTATTTCGCCTCCTCGGTCCGATAGACCAGGTCGGCCTGGTCGGCGCGGATCATCGGCATGTTCGTCGGGATCGGCACCACGCCGAGCTTGTAGATCGAATGCAGTTCGGCCGCCTCGGTCTGGGCCGTGCCGGTCATGCCCGAGAGGGTGTCGTACATGCGGAAGTAGTTCTGGAGGGTGATGGTCGCGAGCGTCTGGTTCTCGTTCTTGATCTCCACCCCCTCCTTGGCCTCGATGGCCTGGTGCATGCCGTCGTTGTAGCGGCGGCCGGAGAGGATGCGCCCGGTGTGCTCGTCGACGATGAGCACCTCCCCGTTCGCGACGATGTAGTCCTTGTCGCGGTGGAAGAGCTCCTTGGCCTTGATGGCGTTGTTCAGGTAGCCGATCAGGGGGGTGTTGACCGACTCGTAGAGGTTGTCGATGCCGAGGAAGTCCTCGATCTTGTCGATGCCGGACTCCAGCACACCGATGGTCTTCTTCTTCTCGTCGACCTCGTAGTCGCCGAGGCCGGACTCGAACTCTCCCCGCTTGAGCCGGGTGACCATCTTGGCGAACTCGGTGTACCACTTGGTCGGCTGGTCGGCCGGCCCGGAGATGATCAGCGGGGTGCGGGCCTCGTCGATGAGGATCGAGTCGACCTCGTCGACGATGGCGAAGTTGTGGCCACGCTGCACGAGTTCGTCGGTGGACCAGGCCATATTGTCGCGCAGGTAGTCGAAGCCGAACTCGTTGTTGGTGCCGTAGGTGATGTCCTTGGCGTATTCGGCGCGCCGCTGCTCCGGCGTCAGGTCCGAGAGAATGCAGCCGGTCTCGATGCCGAGCATGCGGTGGATGCGGCCCATCAGTTCGGACTGATATGCCGCGAGGTAGTCGTTGACGGTGATGACGTGGACGCCCTTGCCGGTCAGGGCGTTGAGATAGGACGGCAGGGTCGCGACGAGCGTCTTGCCCTCACCGGTCTTCATCTCGGCGACATTGCCCTGGTGCAGGGCCGCGCCGCCCATGATCTGCACGTCGAAGTGCCGCTTGCCGAGGGTGCGCTTGCTCGCCTCGCGGACGGCGGCGAAGGCCTCGGGGAGGATGTCGTCGAGGGTGGCCCCGTCGGCGAGGCGCTGCTTGAAGACGTCGGTCTCGGCGCGCAGCTCGGCGTCGGTGAGCTTTTCGAAGTCCTCTTCGATGGCGTTGACCTGCGCGGCGATGCTCTCCAGCCGCTTGACGGTGCGGCCTTCGCCGGCACGCAGCAGCCTTTCGACGAACTTGGGCACGCGACTTCTCCTGACGTAGCTCTCGGAACCTGCTCAGCCTAATCGAGCCTCCACCGTGGCCCCAACGCCTCGCCCCGCCGGGATGGTTCCGGCCGGATGGTTCCGGCCGGCGCGGCATACCGGCAATCGACTGGAACCTCCGCCCCTGGCCAGGAAAGGATGGGCGGTATGGCGTTCCCCGACGTGGTCCCCACCCTCACCGATGGCGTGGTGCTGCTGCGCGCACACCGGCCGTCGGACGCCGAGGGCATCGTGGCCCAGTCGAACGACCCCGCCTCGATGCGGTGGACGACCGTGCCGCGGCCATACGGAATGCAGCAGGCGCAGGAGTTCCGCACGCTGATCGAGGACGGCTGGAACGCGGGCACGGGGAACCTGCACTGGGCGATCGCCGGCGCCGCCGATCCCGACGAGTACTTAGGCACGATCGACCTGCGCCACGGGCCGGGCGGAACCGCCGAGGTGGGCTTCGGGCTGCATCCGGCCGGCCGCGGTCGGGGCTTGATGTCGCGCGCCGTCCGGCTGCTCGCCGGTTACTACTTCGGCGACCTCGGCGGGCACCGCCTCTACTGGTATGCCGCCCGCGGCAACTTCGCCTCGTGGCGCGTGGCGTGGGCGTGCGGATTCCAGCACCACGGGCTGCTGCCGCAGAAACTCGCCCCGGCACCCGGCGACCCGGAGGCGGTCGCCCTCGACGCCTGGGCGGCCAGCGTGGGCGCGGACGACGACCTCACGAAACCGAAGGCACCGTGGTTCGAGCCCCCGACGCTCGAGAGCGACGGCATACGGCTGCGCGGGTGGCGCGACGACGACCTCGCGGTCGCGGAGCCGCACGACCATCCGAGCCATCACGTGCCCGAGCGCGCGATCCCCACGGCCGAGACCTTCGAGGCCTGGCTGATGCGGCGGCGGGAGCTGATGTCGCAGGGAACCTCCGTCAACTGGTGCATTGCGGACCCCGCCACCGACGAGCCGGTCGGTGAGATGCTCGTCTTCGTGCACCAGGGGTCGATGACCGACGGGGACACCGCCGAACTCGGCTACTTCCTCAAGCCGAGCGCCCGCGGCCGCGGATTCGCCTCCCGCGCAACGCGGCTCGCAACGGCGTACGCCCTCTCGCCCGACGGGCTCGGCCTACGCCGCCTCGTCGCCGAGACCGCCGCCGACAACGCCGTCAGCAACCGGATCCTCGAATCGGCCGGCTTCACCCGCTGGGGACACGAGGCCCAGGCGACCGCCCCCGACGGCTCGGTCGGCCCCGCCGATCACTGGGAACGCGTGCGCCAATGATCGGTAGCTCACAACCGGCCGCCGGCCACCTGCCGAGTCCCTACCGTCGAAAGGGGGGCCACCGGCCGCCCCCCGACGAGAGAGGGAAAGCTCATGAACACTCGCGCGAGACCTGACGAGCGCGCTGGCTGTAACGGCCGTGGGGCTCGCCGCGACCGGTAGCCACGCCACCTCCCCCGGCCGGCCCGGCGCCCTGGCGTACGTCGGTCTCGACCACAGCATCTACAGCGATCGGCTCGTCGCCGGCCAGGTGATGACGAAGCGGCTGACGCCCGGTGTCGGTGACCACCCGCGCTGGCCGCAGGACGGCACCGAACTCGCCTACGCCACCGGCGCTCGCAATATCGTCGTGATGAAGCCCGACGGCACGGCCAAGAAGACGGTGTCGGTCGGCCGGAGTTGGCAGCCCAATTGGATGCCTGTCACCGGCAAGCCGAGTCAGGTCGGCTTCGTCAAGGTGATCAACGGCAAGGGCGACATCTACGCCGTCCCGTCGGCGGGCGGTGTGGCCAAGCGGTTGACCACCGACGGCGCCACGACCTGCGGCAATTCGCAGCCCGCCTGGTCGGCCGACGGCACGTACTTCGCTTATGTCCAACGCACCAAGCAGGCCGCCGGATGCGGCTCTCACCGCCTGGTGGTCATCACCCGGGCCACCGGAGTCAAGCGGGTGGTGCAGACCGTGATCTGGCCGGATGACGGCGTCACCCCGCTCGGGGTCGGCGACGGCCGGATCGACTTCACGGCGGATTCGGCCCAGATCTGGTTCTCGCTCAGCGGCAACACGGACTGTGTCGAGACCAGCGGCGTGTATGCCGTGGCCACGGGCAGGGTCAGTGTGATCTCGGAGTTCGTCTGCGAAGGCGAATTGGGCATCCCACTCGAGGAGGCGCCGGCGCCCGGCGGCGGCGTCGTGACGACCAACTGCGACCCTTATGGCAGCAAGTGCTGGATCACCACGCCGCGCTGGACGAAGACCGTGCCCGACGACGCCGGCCCTCTGTGGTCGGCCTTCGACATGCAGCCTCTGCACTGAGCCGCGGCACCCCAGACGGCACGGCGTCACCCGGTGCCGGCGGGAAGGGCGAGCCACCGGGCGAGCAGGTGGAGTTCGGCCTCCAACTCGCTCCGGTCGCTCGACCCGCCGCGCCCTGGTTCCCAGGTGAGCCGCTGGACGCGCAGCACGCCGGCGGCGCGGTCGGCCTTGAGATCGGCGCGGCCGACGAGTTCGTCCCCGAGCAGGAAGGGCAGCACGTAGTAGCCGTGCACGCGCTTCGGCGCGGGCACGTAGATCTCGAGCCGGTAGTCGAAGCCGAAGAGCGCGGAGACGCGGTCCCGCGTCCAGACCAGCGAGTCGAAGGGGCTGAGCAGGGCCCTGGCCTCGACCCGTCGCGGCCGCCGCGCGTCGCGGTGCAGGTATGCCGCCCGCCGCCACCCTTCGACCTCGACCGGGATCAGGACGTCGTCGGCGACGAGCCGGTCGATCGCGGGCTGGGTCGCCTTGACGGGTAGGCGGAAGTAGTCGCGCAGGCATTGCACTGTCGCCACGCCGTGCGCGCGGGCGGCGATTTCGACGAGCTGCCGGTATGCCGTCTCCACCGGCGGCCGGTCGCTCGCCTCGATCGCGTGGGGGTGCACCGCCGGGGGCAGCACGCGGTGGAGGGCGTCGTACTTGCGCTCGAATTGCGTTGTGCGGCCGGACGATCCGATCTGGCCGCCCCAGAAGAGGTGTTCGAGGGCGTTCTTCACGAGCGACCAGTTCCAGCCCCAGTCCTCCTTCGATCGCGGCACGTCGTGTTCGAGGGCGATCTCGGTCTGGCGCGACGTGAGCGGCCCGTGGGCCTCGATCTCCGTGAGCACCGCCGCGACGAGGTCGGGCCGGGTGCGAGCGACGCTCTGCATCCCGCCCCACGAATCGGACAGCGCGCGCTGCATCCGGAAGTCGAGCAGCGGCCACGTCGTGGGCGGGATCAGCGACGCCTCGTGCGCCCAGTATTCGACGAGCCGGCGCGGCGCCCGGTCGCGGGCTCGGTCGAGGAGGGACACGTCATACGGCCCGAGGCGGGAGAAGAACGGGAGGTACTGACTGCGCGCCAACACGTTGACGCTGTCGATCTGGATGCACCCGACCGTGTCGATGACCCGCTGGATGTCGCGCATCGTCGGCGCCCGGACGCCGCGCGGCCGCCCAAATCCTTGGGCGGCCAACGCGATTCGTCGCGCCTGTGCTTGGGACAGGCGCATCGTCATGGGGTGATCCTAACTAGCGGCCTCCGCGGGGGCGGCGACCTCGAGGTGGATGACGCCGTAGTTCCAACCATGACGGCGATAGACGACCGACGGCTTGCCTGTCTCGCTGTCCTGGAAGAGGAAGAAGTCGTGACCGACGAGTTCCATCTCGGCCATCGCCTCTGCGAGTGTCATCGGGGCGCTCTGGTGGACTTTCTCGCGGACCTCGATCGGGCTGTCGCCGATGGCGCCGAACAGGTCGCGTTCGTCGTCGACCTCCAGGGCGGGGGCGGGCTCGGTGAGGACCGCCTCGAGCGGCACCTCGGCCGGCTTCTTGCCTCGGGTGCGGGCGACCCGGCGGCGGTCGTTGGCGCGGCGCAGCCGCTCGAGCAGTTTGTCCATCGCCTGCTCGAAGGCAGCGTACTTGTCGTCATGCGTCGCTTCGGCACGCACCACGGGTCCGCGGGCGTGACAGGTGATTTCGACGCGCTCGGTCGCCTTGGCCTTGCTGCGCGCGGGTTCGTGACTGACGAGGACCTCGACGCGCAGGGCGCGCGGCGCGAGTTGCTCGACCTTGCCCACTCGCTCCGTGACGTGATCACGGAATCGATCGCTGACGGTCTGGTGGCGGCCGGAGATGACAACATCCATGGGTTCTCCTCGTTGAGGTCGGGTGATGCGATCGTGCTGCGGTGGATCCCGCCGTGCCTGCTGTCCGGATCGCGTCCTGCGGACAAGCGGGACCTGTTGCGCGGGAAAGGTTTTTGTGGCCAGCCAGTCGCATCACCCCTCTCCGCTCGTGGCGTCGGTGCGGGGTATGGCCCTCATGTACCGACGCTAGCTCACTTCGGTCCCGTTGTGCAGGGATTCGCCTTGGTCTTCGCGGAATCGCCGGGGTGTGGCGGCGATCGCGGCACGGGCCACGACCACCCCGCCGGCGGCTTCGATCGCCCGGACGGCCTCGCGCATCGTGGCACCGGTGGTGACGATGTCGTCGGCGAGGACGACGACCTGGCCGGCGACGTCACGGGAGGCGCGCATCACGCCGGAGATATTGCGTGCCCGCTGCGCCGAACTGAGGCCGACCGCGTCGCGCACCCGCCCGCTGACCCGCAGCGCGTCGATGGCGGGCAGGTGGCCGGCTGCCGCGGCGTGCGCGACGAGCCGCGCGACCGGGGCATCACCGCGGCGTCGGGTTGCCGCAGGCGAACTCGGCAGCCCCACGACCACGGCGTCCGGCGGCACTCGCGCCGCCCGGATGGCTCGGGCGAGCAGCAGCGCGAGGAGGCTGCGCACGTCGTCGCGGCCGGCGTCCTTGTGCCCGGCGATGACCGAGGCGAGGGCACCCGAGTAGGCCCCGGCCGTGCATACCGGCCCCAGCCCACGCGGCGCCGGCCACGGCAGGATCGGCTTGGGGCCGTCGGCGAAGGTCGTGGCGGCGATGTCCTCGACGCAGTCGGGGCAGACGCTCGGGCCGGGCAGGCCGCACCCGGCGCAGGCGCGCGGCAGGGCGAGGTCAATGAGCCCGCCGATGTCGATCCGCCGCCGCATACGATCCAGGCAACCATTCCCGGGCGGGACCGGGCCACCCCGGGTGTGCCGGGTGTGGACAACGCCGGGTGTGGACAACGTCGTGGGGGGTGCCTCAGCGACCGGGGACGACCAGGTCGTCGCCCACGCCGACCTCCGCCCAGCGACCGCCGGCCCGCATGTAGAGCTCGTCCGCGGTGCGCACGAACAGCCGCCGCTCCCCGCCCAGGGTGACGATGCGCTCCGCGCCCTTCACCTCCGGGAGGGGGGTGACCTGTTGACCCAGGGTCACGACATACGGGCGCAGGGCCTGCTTGGTCTCGCCGCCGAGCACCGCGACATCGCTCTCGCTCAGCCACACGACATCGCGCAGCGTCGAGAGCATGGGCGCCAGCCGCAGGGGGCTCTCGGCGAGGCCGGCCGGCGCGCCGAGGTCGTCGCGGACGATCCCCGCGATGTCCAGTCGTGCGTCGCGACCCTTGTCGTCGGTGCTGATGACGGCCACGCGGGCGCCGTCGAGCGCGATCGCGATCGATACCGGGCGGCGGCCGGCCAGCCAGGAGGCGGTGATCCGGCGGGCCGGGGCGTTGGCCGGGGGCCAGATCCCGGAGTCGACGACCCAGACAGCGCCGTCGTGTCGTCCGCCGCTCATCCGGCCGCCCACCCAGAGGAAGCCTTTGCGGTCGTATGCCGGGCCGGTGAGGTTGCTGCCGAAGTTCGGCACCGAGGCACCCGCGCTGGCGCGGAACCGGGCGAGTTCGCCCTCCGCGACCGCGGCCACCTCCTGCCCCGTGAAGGCCAGGGCGAGTTCGGTGAACGTTCGCTCGATGCGAGGGTAGGCGGAGGGTTGCTCGGCGATACCGCCTTGGTCGGGCTGCCCGATGCGGGCCGGGTCGGTGGGCACGAGGCCGCGGCCGAGCCGCAGGAGGGGCAACACGCCCACGGGCGCGGCGGTCTCCTGGAAGCCGAGGGCGTCGATGCCCGACACGGGCGGATTCAGCCCGCCGAGGTCCAGGCCGGCGCCTTCGACGGTGATGGCAATGCTCGACACATTGGGCGCCTGGGTCACCGTGGCGACCAGCTGGGCCCACATGCGCCGCCGCGCGGCCGGGTCGGCGCTGACGTGCGCGGCGGCCAGATCGATCGCGGCGACCCCGCCCTCGACGGGCACAGCGTCGACCGAAAGCCGAACTCCCGGACCGAGATCGGTGCGGACGGCTCCGCCGAGGTAGGCGGGCACGGGCCCGAGTTCGCCCCGGGTGAGGCGGGTGGCGAGCTTGTCGGTGGCGACGTAGCGCACGTCGGGGACCAGGGCGTCGTCGGGTCCGACGTAGTAGAAGTCGTATGGCGTCATCAGCTGGCGGAAGGCGGCCTTGGACAGCCACCGGCCGAACCCGTCCGGCAACCCGCTGATCCGCCACTGCCCCGCCACCTGGGTGACGTTGATTCGGGCCGTGGTGCGGGTCGCCGAGGCGGCCGGCTCGTAGCGGCCCTGGGCGTCCACGGTGCCGGTGAGGGTCCCGCTGAGTGAGTAGGTGTCGGTGGCGACCTGGTCGAGGAAGGCCTCGATCCCCTCTTCGGTGACGACGGCGCGATCCTCCGGGTTCCAGGACGCGGCCAGGCTCTGGGTCAGGTAGGTCCGGGCCACGGCGACCCCTTGCCCCGAGACGCCGGCGGCCCGCAGGAAGCCGCGGATGACGGCTTCCGGCGACGACCCGTCCTGCGGACCCGGCGGGATGAAGCCGACCTCGTCCCGGTCGGCCGGTCCGACGCCGAGTCCGGGTTGGATGCGGGGGTCGGCGTGCAGGCCGACGCAGCCGCTCAGCAGGAGCGCGAGGAGGGCGCCGAGCAGCGCTCGGGCCCGGCGGGCGGTCATCGTGTCTCCGTCAGGCGGACCGGCCGCAGCCGGGTCGTCGCATCGACGTCGGTAGGCTCGGGCGCCAACGGCAGCGGCGATTCACCGATCGGCTCGCCCGCGACCCGGGGCAGGGTCAAGCGGAAAACCGATCCGCGGCCCGCTTCACCCCATGCCTGCAGCCAGCCGTCGTGCAGGCGGGCGTCCTCAAGGGAGATCGCCAGCCCGAGGCCGGTCCCCCCGGTGGTGCGGGCCCGCGCGGGGTCGGCGCGCCAGAAGCGGTTGAAGACCAGCGACGCCTCGCCGGGCCGCAGACCGACGCCGAGGTCGTGGACGGCGATGGCGGCGGCGGTGGAGTTGGCGGCGACCCGGATGGTCACCGGCAGTCCCTCACCGTGCTCGATGGCGTTGACCAGGAGATTGCGCACGATGCGTTCGACCCGGCGGGCGTCGGCATCGGCGAAGACACCGCCCGGCGCCACGTCGACCGTGACGGTGCTGCCGCGCTTGTCGGCCAGGGGGGCGGCGGCCTGGACGACGCGTTCGGCGAGCGCACCGAGGTCGACCCGGTCCAGTTCGAGGGCCGCGGCCCCCGCGTCGAACCGGCTGATCTCGAGCAGGTCGGCAAGCAGTGCCTCGAACCGGTCGAGCTCGGTGTTGAGGAGTTCGGCACTGCGCCCCAGGGCGGGGCTGAACTCCCCGCGGCCCTCGTGGATCAGGTCGGCTGCCATGCGGATCGTCGTCAACGGGGTCCGCAACTCGTGGGAGACGTCGGAGACGAAGACCTGCTGGACCCGGGAGAGGTCCTCCAGCTGGCGGATCTGGCTCTGCAGGTGGTCGGCCATGCCGTTGAACGAGGTGCCGAGGAGGGCCAGGTCGTCGGCACCGCGAGCGCTCATGCGCTCGTTGAGGTGGCCCGCGGCCAGCCGCTCGGCCACCCCGGCCGCCCGTCGCACCGGGTTGACGACCTGCCTGGTCACCAGCCAGGCGATACCGCCGACGAGGGTGACCAGCAGCAACCCGCCGATGAGGAAGAGCCGGCGGATCAGATCCATCGTCGCCTGCTCCCGATCGAGCGGGTAGATGAAGTACAGGTCGTAGGGGCCGGCGGTCGGCACCTGGATCTGCTGGCCGACGATCACGGCCGGTATGCGGGCCCGGGCCCAGTTGGCCGACGGCTCGCCGACGAGTTCGGAGCGGTCGAGGTCGATGACCATGCGCTGCTGGCGCCCCACATCGGAGGAGATGGCCTCGCGCATCGCGACGGGCACCGGCGAGGTGCGCAGGCCACCGGTGAGCACGGTGTCGAGACGGACGGCGTTGGTGTTGTCCTGGGAGCGGAGGAAGACGACATACCGGCTGGTGTCGTTGGCCGGCGGTGCCAGGGCCACGATGGCGCCGCTGGCGAAGTTGTTGAACTCGGAGATGTCCCCGGTGGCATCGGTCTGGTCGAAGGCCGTCTGTGCGCGGGCGGCCAGCACCGCGGCCTCGCGTTCGGCATAGCCGATGCGGTCCTCGGTGAGCCCGTCGGCGACCTTCTGGAACAGGTAGGCACCCAGCAGCGAGATCGCCAGGATGCCAAGGAGGACGGTGGAGGCGACGACCCGCAGTTGCAGGGACCGGCGCCAGGGCGCCAGCAGCCCGCGCAGGAGCCGCCTCATGGCCGGCGGGACGCGGTCACCCGCCCGGGCCGGCCTTGTAGCCGACGCCGCGGACGGTCACGACGATCTTGGGGTCCTCGGGGTCGTGCTCGATCTTGCTGCGCAGCCGCTGGACGTGCACATTGACCAGCCGCGTGTCGCCGGCGTGGCGGTAGCCCCAGACCTGCTCGAGCAGCACCTCGCGGGTGTAGACCTGCCACGGCTTGCGCGCCAGCGCCACCAAAAGGTCGAACTCGAGCGGGGTGAGCGGGATCTGCTTGCCGTCGCGGGTCACCGAGTGCCCGGCGACGTCGATGGCCAGGTCCCCGATCTCGAGTCGCTCCGGCTCGGCCTCCTCGCCGCGCCGCAGCCGCGCCCGGACCCGGGCTATCAGCTCGGCCGGCTTGAACGGCTTGACGACGTAGTCGTCCGCGCCCGATTCGAGGCCGACGACGATGTCGACGGTGTCGGTGCGAGCCGTCAGCATGACGATCGGGACCCCGGACTCGGCGCGGATGCGACGGCATACCTGGATCCCGTCCAGGCCCGGCAGCATGACATCGAGCAGGATCAGGTCGGGCTTGTGGTCCCGGAACGCCCCCACCGCCGCCGAACCGTCGGCGACGTGAACGACATCGAGCCCCTCGCCACGCAGCACGATGCCGAGCATCTCCGCCAGCGCCAGGTCGTCATCGACGATCAGCACGCGACCCTTCACAAGCACTCCCTTTGCGCCCCGATAACAATTCGGCCAAGTGTAATCCGTGACTCGAGCCTCCCCCGCTCGCCGCGCCGGGCCGCCCGCCCGAGCGCCGCCGGGAGCCCCGAGCGCCGAGTGGGCTGGCGCCGCCGGATATCGAGACAAGAGACCCGACCAAACACGGGGCTACCCATCGGTAGTGCATGGGTAGTGCATGCGGTGAGTGGACGCGGTACACCGGGAGGTTGCCCTCAGGGACCGCGGTGTCCGTCGCCGGCCCTAATCCAGGCGGATCAGTTGCCTCGCGACGGTGGACGGTGCCAGCCGCGGACGCAGCGAGGCGGGAGGGGGAGTTGAGCCACGAGCGTCGCTCTGCGACCGAGCGGCGAATCTCCTCCCCCGACGCCTCGCCGCGACCGCGGCGAGAACACAGCGTCAGTAGCGGTAATGCTCCGGCTTGAACGGCCCGGCGACGTCGACGCCGAGGTACTCCGCCTGCTCCTTGGTCAGCTCGGTCAGCTCGACGCCGAGGGCCTCGAGGTGGAGCCGGGCGACCTTCTCGTCGAGGTGCTTCGGGAGCGTGGTGACGGTGGGCTTGCCGTCCTCGTCGCAATAGGACTCGGGGTGGGCGAACAGCTCCATCTGGGCGATGGTCTGGTTGGAGAAGCTGTTGGACATCACGAAGCTCGGGTGGCCGGTGGCGTTGCCGAGGTTCATCAGGCGGCCCTCGGACAGCACGATGATCGAGCGGCCGTCGGCGAAGGTCCACTCGTGGACCTGCGGCTTGATCTCGGTCTTGGTGACGCCCTCGACCTTGGCCAGGCCGGCCATGTCGATCTCGTTGTCGAAGTGACCGATGTTGGCGACGATCGCCTTGTTCTTCATCGCCTGCATGTGCTCGGCGGTGATGACGTCGAAGCAGCCGGTGGCCGTGACGAAGATGTCGCCGGCGCCGACGACCTCGTCGAGGCGGGCGACCTGGTAGCCGTCCATGGCCGCCTGCAGCGCACAGATCGGGTCGATCTCGGTGACGATGACCCGGGCGCCCTGGCCGCGGAGCGACTCGGCGCAGCCCTTGCCCACGTCGCCGTAGCCGGCGACCACGGCGACCTTGCCGCCGATGAGGACGTCGGTGGCCCGGTTCAGGCCGTCGACGAGAGAGTGGCGGCAGCCGTACTTGTTGTCGAACTTCGACTTGGTCACCGAGTCGTTGACGTTGATCGCCGGGAAGAGCAGTTCGCCGGCCTCGGCGAGCTGGTAGAGGCGGTGCACGCCGGTGGTGGTCTCCTCGGTGACACCCGTGATGCCGTCGGCGATTCGGGTCCACTTCTGAGGGTCGGCCGCCATCGTGGCGCGGACGAGTTCCTTGAAGACGCCGAACTCCTCGGAGTCCTCCTCCGTGACCGGCGGGACCTGCCCGGCGCGCTCCCACTCCTTGCCCTTGTGCACGAGCATGGTGGCGTCGCCGCCGTCGTCGAGGATCATGTTGGGGCCGTCGCCGCCGGGCCAGGTCAGGATGGCGTCGGTATACTCCCAGTACTCCGGCAGGCTCTCGCCCTTCCACGCGAACACCGGCACGCCTTGGGGGTTCGCGGTGGTGCCGTCGGGGCCGACGACGACGGCGGCGGCGGCCTCGTCCTGGGTGGAGAAGATATTGCACGAGGCCCAGCGGACCTCGGCGCCGAGGGCGACGAGGGTCTCGATGAGGACAGCGGTCTGCACGGTCATGTGCAACGACCCGGCGATCTTGGCGCCCTTGAGCGGCTGGGCGCCGCCGAACTCGGTGCGCAGGGACATCAGGCCGGGCATCTCGTGCTCGGCGAGGCGGATCTGGTGGCGGCCGGATTCGGCGAGGGCGAGGTCTTTGACCTTGAAGTCGAAGGACATGGAAAAGCCTTTGCGGTATGAGGTGCGGTTGGCGTGTCGGGTGCGTCACGGCATACGGCTGGACCTGGTGATGGGTCGACGACGCGGCCGGCAACGCACCGGCGCCGCCGATCTCGGCGCGCGGGTCATCACCCACGCCGGAGCCTTCAGTCTAGCGGGCGCCGGCCGGCTAGCTGGTCAGGTCACGCAGGTCGGCGACGGCCGGCGCGGCGGCGGGATCGAGGCCGTGCCCGAGGGCGAGATAGGTGGCCGCGAAGTCGATCTGGGCGATCAGTTCGGCGAGCCGGACGATGTCGGGGCCGGGGCCGGGCGTGAGTTCGTGGACGCGGGTGCCGCGGGCCAGCGCCAGGTCGACGATCGCCTGGGTCAGGTTGATGCGAGCCGCGTCCTGCGGTCCGATCGGTGCATTGGGTTCCGGGTATGCCGCGGCCCCGCTCGCCCGGACCGCGGACCCCTCCTCGCCCGCCCGCGGGTCGCGGTCGCGCACGAGCAACAGGCCGACCTCGGGGGCGGGCGGGCCGTCGAGGAAGGGATCGGCGAAGATGTCGCGCCCGCCGTCGGGACCGGTGGGGGCGCCCGCGGCATACGGCCCGTCGAGGCACGCGAGCAGTTCGGCGGCGGCGTCGGGCAACTCGCCGACCATGACCGGGATGCGGGCGGTGCGGGCGAGCATCGTGCCGGCCCGCCGCGCCGCGACCGCGGTGAGCGGGCCGTCGCCGAGGATCATCGGCAGCCGCCCGGCGATCTCGCCGGCGAGGATCTTGGGCGGGCTGACGAAGGACTCCGACCCCGGCCGGGCGGCTTCGGCGACTGCGTCGAGGCGGTCGGCCACCTGTGCCAGGTCATCGGGCGAGACGTCGACGAGGCCGTGTGCCGCGAGCGCCAGGACGACCGGGGTGAGCATCGACCACGCCGCCGAGCGGGACGCGAGGCGCACCCCGGCGGCCTCGCGTTCGACGGCGATGTGGACCCCGCGCGCCCGGGCGGTCGCCTCGGCGAGCGGGCTGTCCGGCGCGCCGATGCTGAGCACGGTGGCGCCGCGGCGGCCGGCCTCGTGCGCGAGCCGCAGCGGGCCCGGGGCGCGACCCGAAAGTGACACGGCGACAACGAGATCCAGCGATCCGACCCAACCGGGCAGCGGGAGGTCGTGCGCTGTCCATACCCCCACCGGCGAATGCCGGGCGGCGAGGGCGCAGACGAGGTCGCCGACGAGGTTGTCGGCGCCCATCGCCGCGACCAGCACGGCCCGCGGGCGGTCATGGGGGTCGCGCTCGAGCAGGCCGGCCTCGCGCGTGGCCGTGACGGCCCGGCGAACCTGCGCACCCGCCGTCGCCAGGGCGCGCAGCATCCCGGAGCGGTCGGTCTCGGCCAGCGCCTCGGTGTCGTCGAGGCGCTCGATCTCGAAGGGCACCGGTCAGCCCCGGGGGCGGGCCTTGTCGATGAGCAGCACTGGTATGCCGTCCTCCACCGGATAGGCCAGGCCGCACTGCGCGGACTCGCACACCAGCTCGGGGGCGCCGCCGCGGGAGTCATCGCGCAGCGTGGTCAGGCATTTGGGGCACCGCAGCAACTCGCGCACCCAGGGCTCGATGGTGTCGGAAGGATTCGTCATGGCGTCATTCTCCTCGGTCGGCGGCGGGTGCGGCGCCACGGATCATGCCGAGCAGCGTGTCGCGCACCCGCTCCATGGTGGCGGGATCGGCGGCCTCGACGTTGAGCCGCAGCAGGGGTTCGGTGTTGGAGGAGCGCAGGTTGAACCACCACATCGGCTCGCTCTCGTCGGTCGGGTGCCACACGGTCAGCCCGTCGAGCCGGTCCATCCGCAGCCCGCGCTCCCCCGCCCACGCGGCAACGCGTTCGGTGATGCCCGCCGCATCGGCGACCGTCGAGTTGATCTCGCCCGAACTGGCATACGGCGCGTACTCGGCCACCAGCGCCGACAGCGGGCCCTCCTGTTCGCCGAGCGCGGCGAGCACGTGCATCGCGGCGAGCATGCCGGTGTCGGCGAACCAGAACTCGCGGAAGTAGTAGTGCGCGCTGTGCTCGCCGCCGAAGACGGCGTCGTGCTTGGCCATCTCGCCCTTGATGAAGGAGTGGCCGACACGGGTGCGCACCGGCTGGGCGCCGGCGCGGACGATGAACTCGGTCACCGCCCGGCTGGAGATGACGTTGTGGACGATCCGCACCTGATCCGCCGGTATGCCGCGGGCCGCCTCCTTCGCGATCTCGCGCATCGCGACGAGGGCGGTGATCGCACTAGCGGAGACCGGTTCGCCGCGCTCGTCGACGACGAAGCAGCGGTCGGCGTCGCCGTCGAAGGCGAGCCCGATATCGGCGCCGTGGTCGCGGACGGCGGCCTGGAGGTCGACGAGGTTCTTGGGGTCGAGCGGGTTGGCCTCGTGGTTGGGGAAGGTGCCGTCGAGCTCGAAGTAGAGCGGGACGATCTCGATGGGCAGGGCCGGGAGGCCGGCGGCCGTCTCGAGGACGGCGGGGACGGTATGCCCGCCCATCCCGTTGGCCGCGTCGACGACGACCGTGAGCGGCCGGACGGCGCTGAGGTCGACGAGGCCGCGCAGGAAGGCGGCGTACTCCCCGAGCAGGTCGCGCCGGGTGGGGCTGCCCGGCGCGCCGGTGTGCTGGGAGCCGCTGTCGAGGGCACCGGTGTCGAGGAGGACCTGGGCGTGCTCACGCACCCGCGTCAGGCCCGAGTCGCTGCCGACCGGTCGGGCGCCGGCGCGGCACAGCTTGATCCCGTTGTAGGCCGCCGGGTTGTGGCTGGCGGTGAACATGGCCCCGGGCATGCCGAGAGCTCCGCTGGCGAAGTAGAGGCCGTCGGTGCTGCACAGTCCGATCAGCGTCGCGGCGACACCCTGCGATTGGACGCCGGCGGCGAAGGCCTCGCTCAGCTCCGGCGAGCTCGGTCGCATGTCGTGGCCGATGACGATCGACTCGGCACCCTCGGGCAGCGCGATCTCGGCGGCGAAGGCCGCACCGAGCGTCCGCGCCACCTCCGCGTGGAGTTGGTCGGGCACCAGGCCCCGCACGTCATACGCCTTGACGATGGCACTCAGGTCGCGTCGCTGCACAAGCCTCAGGCTACGTCAGCACCCGCCGACGCCCTGCGCCGGTGAGTTCCACCCTCACTCAGGGGGCGCGGGGACGGCGCGGAGGCGGCCGCGGCCGGTGCCCAGGGGCGGGGCGGCCGGTCGGTCGGCGGGCTTGGGGCGCCGGCTCTCGCGCACCACATTGGCGAGCGCGACGAGATCGTCGTGGGTCTGCGGCGGGGCGGCGTCGATGGCCAGTCGCACGACTTCCCAGCCCCGGGGTGCGGTGAGGCTGCTGGCGTGCTCGAAGCACAGGTCGTAGGAGTGCGGTTCGGCGTAGGTCGCGAGCGGACCGAGGACGGCGACCTGGTCGGCATACACATAGGTGAGCGTCGCGGCGGAGGGGCGCACGCAGGCGGTGCGGGTGCATTGGCGGGCGACGGTCACCCGGGAAGCGTAGGACATCCGCGGACTCCCGCCTCGCGCGGCGCGCCGGATGGCCCTCGGCTCGCCGGATGGCCCTCGGTCGACGGCCATGTCGACGGCCATAGGATCGACCCATGCGCGTCGACCCCCTGCACCGGCCGGTCCCGGCTCCCGCACGCGACCGTCACGGCCGCGGCCCGCGCGGACCGCTGGCCTGGCCGCCGGTGCCGGCGATGGGGCCGCGGCGCCAGCGTTTCGACGACCTGGTGATCGAGGTGGCGGGTGGCTTCGACGCGGTGCTCGGCGAGCGGTATGCCGACACCGAGTTCGCCGTCGAGGACGTGCCCCCGAGCGACCCGGCCCCGTGGGAGGAGCGCCGGGTCCTGCTCGGCCGGCTCTTCCCGGCCAGCGGTCGGCTGCCGGCCCGGATCGTCCTCTATCGCCGGCCCATCGAGGCCCGCACCAGCGACGGGTCCGAGCGGGCCGAACTGGTGCGTGAGGTGCTCGCCGAGCACATCGCCGCCCTGCTCGGCGTGGCGCCGGAGGATCTGTTGCCGCCGACCTGAGACGGCGCCGACCTGAGCCGGCGCCGACCTCAGGCGTCGCCGGCCTCAGGCGTCGCCGGCCTCAGCCGAGCGGGCCGACCGGCTCGACGGGTTCGGTGGTGACGGAGATGCGCGCGGCCGTCAACGGCCGGGCGTCGATGACGGCCTTGGCGCCGCTGCCACCCGTGGTGAGCAGGGCGGCGCGGACGTCGCCGTTGCCGGCAACACGCCGGACCCAGACCGCATCGCTCAGGCTCAGGTCGAGGGTGAGAGTGGCGTCTTCGGCGATCGACAGTTCGCGCGTCTGTGCCCGGCCGTCGGCGACGGTGGTCACGCCGACCCGGGCGCGGCCGCCGGTGGATGCCAGCGCCAGAGTGCGGGTGCGGTCGGCGGCGGAGTCGAGCGCGGGATAGACCGCTCCGGCCAGCCCCCGGATCGGCGCGCTCGCCGGAGCCCAGGCGAAGTCGCGAGCCTTGACCGGCGTCAGTTGGGCCGCGGCGACGACCGGCTCGTCCGAGCGGATCTGCAGCGCGCTCACCCCGGAGGGCAGTTTCGTCAGCGGCACCTCGGCCGTGGTCCCGGCGGGCACTCGCAACACGCCCGCCCGGTCCGGCAGGGCGCGCGGTCCGTCGGGGGTGAGCAGCCGGACCTCGACGACGGCGTCCTGCTCACCGGGCGCGTGCAGGCGGACGCTGCCTGGCCCGGTCACGGCCGGGATGACCTGTTCGGTCGCCGGGGCGGCAAGGCCGGGCACATCGGCGAAACCTCGCGGCGTGACCCCGTTCAGCCAGTGGTCGGCCAGGACGGCGCCGACGAAGCCGCCGCGGGTCGTGACGTGGAAGAAGGGCGCGGCCTCATCCGGCGCGAGCGCATCGAGCAGCACGCTGTGCCGGCTGCGGGCGGGCACCACGACCCCGGTCGCGGCACCGGTGACGATGGGTCCGCGGCGCCCGGCGACGGCGATGTCGACCGTGACGGGGTTGGCGCCGGGGTTGAGCAGGAGCAGGCGTTCTTGACGTCCGGGTTCGGCGCTGCCGCCGGTCAGCCACGACTCGGCCGCCGGCGCGGGGCAGGCGGTGGATGCCAGCCCGGCGACCTGGTCCTCGCGGGGGTCGCTCTCCTGGGCTGCGAGCAGCGCGGGGGCGAGCCCACCGCTGCCGGCAGCGCGGACGACACCGTCTTCGGAGGCAGTCGTCGTGACGACGGCGCCCCGCTGGGTCGTGCGCTCGCCGTCGGCGGCGTCGGGCACCGTCGGGCCGGATGCCACCGCCAGCGTCACCGCGCCCGTCGAGGCCGGCGGGTCGACACCGAGCACTGCGGCAGGTGCCGTGCCCGCGACGACGCGCACGCTGGTCGACACATCGGGAACGTCATCGATGCCGGTGAGTTCGGTTCCGGGACAAAGGAATTCGGCATCGGTCACCGGGGTCGACGACGCCCTCGACGGTCCGGCCACCGGGCGGACGTCGAGATCCGGCAGGGCGGCCGCCCCGGCGAGGATGCCCGCGGCGCCGACCAACCCCACCGCGGTCCTGATGGCCGCGGCACCTCGAGGGGCGATCATCCGGCACGCTCCTGGAGGTGCGGGTCGCGGGTGCGCCGGGCGGGGGCGGCACCCAGGGGCAGGGCCAGGTAGCCGATGAAGAGCAGCGCGGCGAGATAGGCCCAGCCGAGCACCCGGTGGTGCGGCCGGACGATGACGCGCAGCTCCTCGGCGCCGGCGGGCACGGCATACGACTGCACGCCGGCGGGGGTGGTCTCGCCCGCGAGGCGGACACCGTCGGCACTGACGCGTGCGTGGTCGGCCCACCCGGCCGGCTCCGCCACGAGGAGCCGGGCGCCGTCCGGGGCCGAGATGGTCGCGCTGGTGGCGCCGTGACTGCCGCGCACCGCGACCGGATCACCCCACCCGTCCCCAGCGGCCAGGCGCAGGCGGGCGGGCTGGGCCCGGGCGCCGGCGGCGGCGGGCTCGACGCGCCATACGGCCTGCTGCTGGTAGTCACCGATCCGCGTCAGCCCGGAGGTGGCGTCGAGCTGGCGTTCGAGGCTCGCGGGCAGGCCGGGGGCGACGATGACGAAGCCGATGGCCTGCTGGGCCAGGAGACCGGCCGGGTCGGCGGTGCCTCCGGCGGCGGGATCGAGGAGCGTCGCGACCAGGTCGTCGAGGGCGCGGGAGGGCGCGGGGGTGGCGATATCGCGTGCCGGTATGCCCGGCTCGGCGCCGATGAACTCGTAGCCGAATCCGGCACCGCGCTCCAGCAGGCGCAGGGTGCGGGTCGCGTCGGGACCGCTGGCCTGGTCGATCGCCACGGCGGGACGCGGATCGGTGGCCGGGACGAGCCGGGCGCCGAGCCCGCCGACGGCGAGGTTGACGGCCAGGGCGAGCGCCCCGGCGCCGGCGCAGACAGCGAGCGGGCGGCTCCAGACCGTGGGCGCCGGCGGGGCCGCGCAGAGGGCGGCACCGAGCAGCCCGGCGAGCATGAGCAGCAGGCCCGTGCCGGCCCACGGGTGGACCGGCACGCCCCCGGAGGTGGCACCGAGGACGACGCGCGGCGCCACGAGCGCCAGCGCCAAACCGGTCAGGGCGAGAGCGAGCGCGGCCCCGGGCAGGCCACCACGGAGCCTGGGCCGCACGACACCGAGCAGACCGGCGGCCAGCACGGGGACGAGCAGCCACCGGCGCGGGTCCGAAAGGGCGGCGAGGGCCGTGCCGTCGGCCGGCAGCACATCGGGCTGGCCGAGGGCGATCTGCCACAGCGGTGGGCTGTCCCCGTGCGCGACGAGCCCCCAGCCCCCGAGGAGCGCGGCCGGCGTGTCGCGCACGAGCAACAGGACCGGGATCGCGGCCAGGGCCAGGACGAGGAGGTATCCGACGGCGCGGCGGCGCGCCACGGCATACCCGGCGAGCAACAGGCCGAGCGCGACCCCGGCGCCGAGCACGACGGCCCCCGGGACGACGAGAGCCAGAGCGGTCGTCGTCAAGGCGGCCAGTGCGAGGCTCCCCGGGCGGGCTGTCGGACGGGCCATGCGGACGAATCCGGCGAGCATGAGCGGGAGCAGCACGAGGATCGCGAGGGCCCCGAGGCGCCCGGCGGCGAGGGCACCGGTCGCGGCCGGGCTCAGGGCCCAGATGGCGGCGGCGAGGGCGCGTGGCCAGCGCGCGGGAGTGACGACGTGCGCGCTGAGATAGGCACTGAGGAAGGCCAGCGGCAGGGCGAGCACCATGCCGAGCGCGATCGTGCGGCCGGCAGGGTTGTCGCCCGCGCCGGGCAGGTGTTGGGTGATCCAGCTGAGCACGGCGAGCCCGGCGAGACCGGGTGAGGCCGGCGTTGCGGCGCCGAGGCCGGGCCCGGCCCAGCCGTCCCACCAGGCGTGCCAGAGGCTGGTCGAGTCCGCGTCGAACGGCCGGCTCAGTTCGCCGCCTTGCCAGCCGCGGATGAGACCGGCCCCGACGCCCGAGGTCAAGGTACGCGCCGCCACGCCCGTGAGGGCCGCGACCAGCAGGGTGCCCCAGATGGCCGGCGCGGCGAGCAGTGCCGGCCCCGGATCGAGCACGTTGTCGGCCGGCCGCAGGGCGGTGCTGCCCGAACTGCGTTGGGGGACAACGACATCGTGCAAGCGGTCGCTGGCTCGCGCCCGGCTGGCGGCGGCGGTGACGAACAGCCCACGGGTCGATGCCGGCTGCTTCACGCGCTGGCCGCGGGTGCGCCAGCGCGCCAGTAGGGGACGCCACGGGTCGAGGACGGCCGCCGCCTCGCCGGCCTGGCGGGCTGCCGCCGCCGGGCGCTTGAGCGCCAGCAAACCCAGCGCAACAGCGAGCGTGGACACGGCTGTCCATACCGTGAGAAACGGCATGAGGAGCAGCCGCCGGCGGGCCAGTGCGACCCGGCGAGCGTCGCGCCGATCGGCGGTGCTCGGTAGTGGGAGGACATGCGGGGCGAGTGCGACGCGCGCCCGGGGGGCGAGCGCGACGCGATAACCGGCCTGGTGCGCGCGCCACCCGAAGTCGAGGTCGGTCCCGAGCGGGCCGAAGCTGCTCAGGTGGCCGCCCAGGGCGCCGTATGCCGCGCGCCGCACGAGCATGCCCTCGGCCGGGGCGGCGAGGGCGTCGGTGCGGTCGTCGAACTGTTGTTGGTCGGGGTCGCCGGGCCGCGGGTCGAGCTGGAGCCGGCCGCTGCGGGTGACCTGGATGCCGAACCGGGTCAGCCGGCCCGGCCGGTCGGCGTCGGCGAGCTTGGGGGCGGCGACCCCGACGGCCGGGTCGGCGGCGAGGACGGTATGCAGCTCGGCAAGCGCCGTCGCGTCGGGCACGGTTTCGCCGGTGAGGGCCCAGAGCGCCCCCTGCTTCCCCGGCTCACCCGTGCTCTCGCAGGCAGCGGCGAGCGCGGCGTGCAGGCCGGTGCCCGGGGCGACCCGTTGGATGCGGTGGCTGGGCAGCCGCGTGGCGAGGGCGCTGTCGGGTCCGAGATGGCCGGCGAGGTCGCCGGCGGCCGTGGCGTCGAGGATGAGCAGCCGGTCCGGCCGGGTGGTCTGTGCCGCGACGGCCTCGAGGGCGTCGACGAGACGGTCGTCGATGCGCGCGACGAGCAGTGCCGCTGTCACCGGGACAACGGCCGGGTCCGGCGTGGGTTCGGCCATGGCGAGGTAGGGCAGGTGGGCCGCGGGGGCGGCGGTCACCGGGCGGGACCGGTCACACGGCGCGGCGCTTCAGCTTGCGCCGCTCGCGTTCGGAGAGGCCGCCCCAGATGCCGAAGCGCTCGTCGTTGGCCAGCGCGTAGGCGAGGCATTCGCTGCGCACCTCGCAGCCGGTGCAGACCTTCTTGGCCTCCCGGGTCGAGCCGCCCTTCTCGGGGAAGAACGCCTCGGGGTCGGTCTGGGCGCACAACGAGCGCTCCTGCCAGGAGAGGTCTTCCTCGTCCAGGGCATCTAGGTAAACGACATCACGCACGGGCCACTCCTCGCCATTTCTGCCTGAACTCGTGCGACGCGAGGTCGGATTCCCGCCGCGCCGCAGCACCACACCAGTGGAATTACACGCGTGTCATACCCCGGAAGTCAAGCCATTGCGAGGTATGAGTGAAGATTGGCCGCATGCGAATCACTGCCTTGGCGGGTGGAATCGGCGGCGCGCGCTTCCTGCGCGGCCTGCGTGCGGCCCTCGACGCGGACCCCGTTCTGGCGCAATCGGAATTGACGATCGTCGCCAACACCGGCGACGACATCACCCTGTTCGGGCTGCGGGTCAGCCCCGATGTCGACACTCTCCTCTATACCCTCGGGGGCGGGATCGACGAGGCGCAGGGGTGGGGCCGAGCGGACGACAGCCGGCGGGTGCAGGGCGAACTGGCGGCATACGGGGTGCAGCCGCAGTGGTTCGGGCTGGGCGACCTCGACATCGGCACCCACATCGCCCGGTCGTTGTGGCTCGGCGAGGGGTTGACGCCGTCGCAGATCACCGAGCGGCTGGCGACCCGGTGGGGGCTGCCGGAACAGCGGATCCGGCTGCTGCCGATGAGCGACTCCCCCGTCGAGACGCATGTGATCGTCGAGCGCGACGGCGGGCCGGAGGCGATCCACTTCCAGCAGTGGTGGGTCGGGGAGCTGGCCCAGACCCCGGCTCAGCGGTTCGTCGCCGTCGGGCTGGAGCGGGCGGCGCCGGCGCCGGGCGTTCTCGAGGCGATCCGCGAGGCCGACCTGATCCTGCTGCCGCCGAGCAACCCGGTGGTCTCGATCGGGATCATCCTCGGCGTCCCAGGGGTGCGCGACGCCCTGCGCGGCGCCGTCGCACCGGTCGTCGGTGTCTCGCCGATCATCAGCGGACGCCCGGTGCGCGGGCACGCCGACACCTGCCTGCACGCCATCGGCGTCGAGTCCACGGCCTGGGGCGTCGCGGGCCTGTATGCCGATTTCCTCGACGGCTGGCTCGTGGACCCCGCCGATGCCGCGGGGGCTCCCGCCGGCGGGCCGGTGGCCGCGCTGACGAGCCGGGTGTATGACGGGCCCCTCCTCATGAGCGACCGTCCCGGCGCCGGGCGGCTGGCCCGGGCGGCGCTTGATCTGGCCCTGGAGTTGCGCGGGTGAGTGCCCGGCTGGAGGTGCTGGCGGTCCCCGGGATCGGGGAGATCGCGCCCGGCACCGACCTGGCCGTGGCCATCGGCGACGCGCTGCTCGCGGCCGACCTGGCGCCCGGCGACGGCGACATCCTGTGCGTGACGTCGAAGGTCATCTCCAAGGCGCGGGGCCTGGTGGCCGGCACCCTCGACAAGCGGGCCGCCGTCGCCGAGCAGACGGTGCGCGTCGTCGCGGAGCGGATGACGGCGACCGGTGTCACCCGGATCGTCGAAGGCCGCCACGGCGTGGTGATGGCCGGTGCCGGGGTGGACGCCTCCAACACCGGGCCGGAGGGTCAGATCCTGCTGCTCCCCGACGACCCGGATGCCGCCGCGAGCGACCTGCTCGCCGGTCTCACGGGCTACTTCAGGTCAAGGCTGGGGCGCAGTCCCGACCTGGGCATTGTCGTCTCGGACACGGCCGGGCGGGCCTGGCGCGGCGGGCAGACCGACTTCGCGCTCGGGGCCGCCGGGGTGCGGGTGCTCGAGGACTATCGCGGCCGCCTCGACGCCGACGGCCGGCCGATGGAGGTGACGGCCGTCGCCGTCGCCGACGAGATCGCCGCGGCCGCCGACCTCGTCAAGGGGAAGGTCGAGCGGGTGCCGGTGGCGCTGGTGCGCGGGCTGGCGCACCTGGTGCGCACCCGGCACGACACCCACCACTTCACTGCTGCGGGCGACGCGCCACCCAGCGATCCGCGGGCTGCCGACGTGGGGGCGCGGCGCCTGATCCGCACCGGGCGCGGGGACTTCTTCGCGATGGGCCACATCGAGGGAGTGCGGGCCGCGCTCGGTGTCCCACCAGGAACTGACGTGGCCAGCCGGGCGGGGATCCGCTCGGTGACCGCGGAGTCGTTGGGCGAACGGCTGCAGCGGGCCTTGCGCGTCGCGCTCGACAACGACCCCGGCGGCCCGGCACCCGTGCAGGCGCACATCGAGCACGCCGAGACCGGCGATGCGCTCGTCACGCTCCACGGCACCGAGGATTACGCTATGGGTCGCGCGCGCGCCCGCCTCGAGGTCGCCCTCTGGTCGGAGTCCCTGACCATCAGCGGGACCTCGGGCGATGCGCTGCGCATCGCAGCGGCCGGGGTTTAGCTCCGAGCCGTCACACCTGGGGTAGCAGGGTCGTCACGGCCCCGGTCGTGGTGTTCCGCACGACCAGCCCGTCACCACGCGCGAGAGGGCAGATGTGTGGGCAACGTGAAGCGGGGGCCGCGGCGGGGGCGGCCGGGACCGCCGAGAGCGAGCAGGGCCTGGACGCGGTAGCGGTGACCGGCATACGGCTCGAGCAACTCCGCGAGCCCGTCGTCGTCGATGTCGTGACCGAGCAGCTGCCAGCCGATCTCCTTGGCGACGTGATAGTCGCCGAAGCTCGGGCTATCCGGATCGCCGAGGGCGCGCTGGGCCACCTCGGCCGCCGTCCACACCCCGACCCCCGCGACGGCCTGCAGGCGCGCGCGGGCGGCGGGCAGCGGCATACCGGCCGCCTCCTCCAGCCGGCCGGCCCGCTGCACACAGCGCATCACCGTGTCGGCGCGCTGCGGCGTCACGCCCGCGCGGAGGAACTGCCACGACGGGATCGCCCGCCACTGCGCCGCGGTGGGCGCCAGCCGCAGGTCCTCCCGGGGTCCGGGCGCGGGGTCGCCGAAGCGCCACACCAGCGTCCGGTATGCCGCGAACGCCTCCTTGCCCGTCACCTTCTGTTCGATGACGGCCGGGATCAGCGAGTCGAGAACCAGCCGCGAGCGCGGCACCCGCCAGCCCGGGTTGGCCCGCCACGCAGCCGCGACCTGCGGGTGGTGGGCGACGAACCCGCCCCAGTCGTCCTCGGCGCCGAGCAGCGCGGGCAGGCCGTCGAGCAGCCAGTCCGCCCCCGCGCCCCAGGCCCTCCCACGCACTTCGCCGGCCGGCGCATCCCAGCGCACCAGCAGGGTCCCGGGCCCGGCGGGGGTATGCCGCCCCAGCCAGATCCCGGCGTCGTCGCGCCGGAACGTCGGGTCGCCGGCGCCGTGCCGGAAGCAGCCGAGGATGGCACCGATCGCGAGCGGCTGCCCGGGCCGGTAGACGCGTTCGCGTCCGGAGAAAGTGGCGTCCGCCGGGGGCCGGTCCACCGCGGCCGCCTCGGTCACCGGCGCCGGAAGGTCAGCAGGACGAAGGTGTAGTCCAGGCCGGTGCGCTTCCAGTGGCAGGGCCGCTCGGGGTGTTGCAACGCCTTCTCGGTCAACTCCCCCACCAGCTCGAGACCGGCCGCGCCCGCCTGGGCGACCAGCTCCCGGATCTCGCCGGGCCCGAAGATGTGCACCGGCACGCCATACATCGACGTGCCGGTCGTGTCCGGCGGGTCGTAGTCGTAGTCGGTCGAGATCGCCAGCACCCCGCCGGGCCGCAGGATGCGCGCGGACTCGGCCAGGAACGGCACGATCGGCACACCGTGCTCGATCACCGACATGCACGTGATCGCATCGACGGACCCGTCGGGCAGGCCGGTGTCGGTGACATCGCCGTAGCGGAACGTCACGCCGTCGCGGCGGACCGGCACCCCGAACTCGAGGTTGGTGCCGAGCAGGAAGGGGACGCCGTACAACCGCAGCCACGGCAGGATCGGGCTGTAGCGGGCGCTGCCCGCGTCGATCACGCGCTGCGGCAACGCCCCGTCACGTCCACCCAGCGCGAGGACGGCGCCGACGGCCCCGAGGGCATCCCAGTTCTTGACCCGGTCGTGGTGCAGCGGCAGTCGCAGCGCCTTGGCCGCGGCGACGGCCGCCTCCGCCTCGGCCCTCGTCTGAAGGACGGCGGTCGGGGGCACCGAGTCCGGCACCGGCCGGGCGGTGCCGCGCAGGGCCTCCAGCCGCCGCTGCCCGGCGACCCGCGCCCAGAGCACATGCTCGGCCCCGCGCTTGGCGACGGCCAGAGCGCGTCCGCCCGGGGGTGCGGCGTGTTGCGGGGTATGCGGTGTGGTCATGGATGGTCAACCTAGTCGGGTGGGCGGACAGTGACGGTATGCCGGTCGGGCAGCAGGTGGTGCGCGCGGGCCCAGAGCCAGCCGATGCCGGCCCAGAGGATGTCCATCGCCAGGGTCACGAAGCGGGTGAGCACGACGACCGCGGTCGCGGCCGACCCGGGCATGACGGTGACGAGCAGGAGCAGCAGGATGCCCTCGCGCACCCCGACCCCGGCCGGCAGCAGCACCGACGCCATGCCGACGACGGCCGCGAGGCAGAACCCGCTCAACGAGATCAGCGCCACCTCGCCGGTGTCGGCGCTGTCGGGGACGAGGTCGGCGGCGAAGGCCCAGCAGATCGCGCCGGTGGCCAGCCACGCGAGCAGGGTCCACGCCCCGCCGGTGACGATGCCGCGGCCGCTGAGGTCGTGTTCGAGCGGGTCGCGGCGCAGCAGCCGCAAACCCAGGCGGATGCCGCGGTTGAGCAGCGGCGGCCACATCGCGATGACGAACAGCATCCCCGCGACCCCGACGAGGACGGCCGTGCTGGAATCGCCCCGGCGCAGCAGGACCGGCAGAGACGGCACCGCGATGATGACGCCGGTCAGCAGCGACAGGGCCATGGTGACCAGGCCGACGACGCCGGTGCGGCGCCGCGGCACGCCGAGGCGGGCGGCCATCTCGGCCTGGGCGAAGACGCTCCACACCGAGCCGGGCAGGTACTTGCCGAGTTGCCCGACGAGGAAGACCCCGCTGGCCGGGGCAATGTGCAGGCGGGAGCCGAGGTCGGTCAGCAGCGCCCGCCAGCCGAGCATGCCGAGGAAGGGCGAGACGAATCCGGCGAGCAGCGCCAGCGCCCACGCCCGCAGCGAGACGTCGCCGAGGTGGGAGGAGACGGCACCCCAGTTGCGCCAGAGCGCGAGCACCACCCCCGCCAGCACGAGGACGGCCAGGACGATCCGGACGGTCGCCAGGGCGGCCCGGCGACGGGGCGGGCGCGCGGAAGGTACGCCCGCTGCCCCGGTCGTCACCGGCGTCGCCAGGTCAGCCGGGCCAGGCCGTATGCCGCGTCCGGGTCCGTCGCGACGCTCGCCGCCCGCCGCATCCGGCGCGTCAGGTCGCCGTCGAGATCGCCGACGAGCCGCAGGCCCGCGTTGTCGGCGTGCGCCAGCACGCCGCGCAGGTCCGCAGGCCCGAGCACCCCGGGCGCGGTCGCCGGTCCGAGCGCGATCGTCGTGATGAGCAGCCCTCCGGGCCGCAGCGCCCACGTCGCCTGACCGAACAGGTCACCGATGTCGCCGGCCTCCGCGTCGCGCGGATGCAGCCGGGTGAGCACGTCGATCGACCCGGGGTCGACGTCGAGGTCCTCCCCCGTCGCGACCTCGACCGGGGCGAACCCGATCGCCTTCGCCCAGGACGCGAAGGGCGAACGCGGGCCGGACTGGTCGACGATCAACGCGGTGCGGCCGGAGTCGCGCACCCGCAACACGGCGGCTAGTCCGCCGAGGGCGGCCCAGCCGCTCTCCCGGTCGCCGCGTCGCGGCAGGCCGAGCCGGCGGGCGACGTTGCGCGCATCGTCCGCCTCCGAGGTCAGGCCGAGGATGTCGGTCGGGGTGATCCAGTCGGGCAGATCATTCGCCTCGACCTCAACTCGAGGCTTAAGTCCGACGACCGCTCCTCTGACCCGGTCTCGCCAGGTCACGGAGGACGGTTCGGGTTCGGGCAGGTCGAGGGCCGCGAGGGTCTCCAGCGCCGCCACATAGTTGGCCCACGGGCCGGTCAGATCGGGATCCTCGACGCCGGCTCGCAGCTGCGCGACCACGTCGGGATCGGCGAGTCGGCGCAGCACAGCGACAAGGGCCTCCTGGTCGCGCGCCGGGACGAGCAGCCCGTCGACCTCGTCCCGCACGTCCTGGGGGAAGCTGCCCACGCTGGTGGCGAGGACCGCCAGTCCGTGCTTGTGGGCGAGCAGCGCGTTCTGCGAGGCGGTCGCGGTGCGATAGGTCAGGGCCAGCACGTCGTGCTGGGCGAGCAGGCCGGCCAGCTCGTCGGCGGGCACATAGCCGGAGCGAATCGTCACCCGGCCCTCCACCCCGGGCAGGGCGGCCGCCCGCGCCACCTCGGCACCGGCGTCACCCCACGCCTCCCCCGCCACCGTCAGCGTCGGCCCGGGCACCTGCGCGAGCGCGGTGACGAGGTCGGCGATCCCTTTGTAGGGGCGGACCAGGCCGAGCGCGAGAAGCCGGGCCGGGCCGGCATACGGCTCGCGGGTCACCGGATTCCCACCCGGCAGGTGCGGCGGCAGGGCGGCGCTGCGCACCGTCTCGGCGCCGAGCGAGCGGGCCAGGCTCGCCTGCTGCGGCGTGTGCACGAGCACCGCGTCGGTCTTCGCGAAGAGGCTCTTGACGAGCCGCTCGTCGCCCGGTCGCGGCTCGTGCGGCAGCACGTTGTGGGCGAGCACGACCAGCCGCGGCGGCGGCTCGCCCCCGGGAATGGCGGCGATCATCGCCAGGTAGGCCGGGATCAGCTGCGGGATGACGTGCACGAAGACGACAAGGTCGTAGGCGCCCAGGCCGCGTCCGGCGCGCACCCACGAGTCGGGGCGATTCCACGCCAGGTCGCGGGTCGTGGGTTCGAAGAGCGGGGTCTCGGGGTGTTCGAGGTCGACGTTGACCTCGCCCGGATAGAGGAACCCGGGGTACATCCGCGACCACGAGAGCACCTCCACCTCGTGCCCGGCGTCGGCGAGCTGGTGCGCGAGTTCGGTCGTATGCACCGTCACGCCCCCCTTGACCGGGTGCGCCGGGCCGATGATCGCGACGCGCAGGGCGGCGCTGGAGGCGGGCGTCATACCCCGTCTCGGGAGCGCACGACGAGGTCGGCCAGCAGCGCCACGGCGCCGATGAGCAGCCCGCTGACCAGCAGCAACAGGGTGTTCGCCGGGAAGTAGAAGGGATGGCGGATCATGTCGACGATGCCCTTGACGACGCCGATGCCGACCAGCCACAGGGCCAGCGGCATGAGCACCTTGAGCGGGTCGAAGTACATCACCATCCGCAGCACCTGCAGGATGTACCTGTAGGCGTCCTGGACGAAGTGGAACTTGCTCGTGCCGGCCCGTTTCGCATAACTCGTCGGCACATAGAGGATGTCGTGCTGGTTGGACAAGAAGGCGATCGTGATGGTCGTGACGCACGAGAACCCGGCCGGCAGCAGCCGCAGGTAGGGCAGGGCGACGCTGCGCCGGAAGGCGCGCAGGCCGGAGTTGAGGTCGGGGATCTTCTGGTTGGTCAGGCGCTCGGCGACCTTGCGGATCAGCCACTTCGCGGGCACTCGCGCCCACTTGTGCGTGCCCTCCTCGGTGGTGCGGGCCCCGACGACCTGGTCGTATGACGGGTCGTCGAGCAGCACCTGGACGAGCTCGGGGATGCGCTCGTTCTCGTAGGTCATGTCGGCGTCGGTCCACACGACGATCTCGCCGTATGCCTGCTGGGTGCCGATGCGGCGCGCGGTGCCGGAGCCGCCGTTGCGGCGGAAGGGCAGGATCCGGATGTTCGGGTAGTCCAGCTGCGCCTGCTTCAGCACCGCGAGCGTGTTGTCGGTGGAGGCGTCGTCGATGCAGAACAGCTCGTAGGTCAGGCCGCTGGCCAGCATGACCGCGGTGATGCGCTCGATCTCCTGCAGCACGTGTTCGCCCTCGTTGTAGCAGGGCAGCACGATCGTGACGGTCGGGGCCGACGCCGGCGCGGGCGCCTCGGGGTGGGGTGCGGCTGCGGGCACTTCGGTCGGGGGCGCCGGGGTGCCCGGGGCGGGGGTGACGAGCTCGGTCATTGTGGCTACGAGGGTACCTTCCGCGGCAGCGCGTTCCGGGCGTCCCACGCGGGACACCCCTTCGCGCCGGTCGCCGCGAGGACCAGGGGGTCGACACCCACCTGCGCCTTGCCGGCGAGCCACTGATCCTTCTGCGCGACGGTGCCGGACAGATCGCCCTGGGCCGGCTGCATGATCACCCAGCAACTCGTCGTCTCCGGCGTGAGGGCCAAGGTGCCCTGCCGGTCGATCGAGAACATCGACGCGTGCCGGTCGGGCGGGACGTAGGCGCCGACGGACTGGTCGGCCGCGAGCGTCCCTGCGGCGGGGATCGTGGTCAGGAGCATCGACACGACCACCTCCTTCTCCGGCCGGTTGAGGGGGTCGGCGCGCCACGGCCTCTCCCCGATGGCGGTTAAGAGCCCGACGGCGGCCATGGCACCGACCACCAGGGCGCGGCGCGGCAGCATCCGCCCCTCCCGTTGCACGGCGGCGATCAGGACAAGGGCTCCCACGATGCCGGTCAGGACGTCGTAGTGGAACTCGGGCACCCAGTAGTTGCGGTTGCCCGAGAGGCTGCGCCACACGATCCCAGGCACCGCGACGAGCAGGAGTGGGTCGCGCACGACGAGGCCGGCCGCACCCAGGAGCATCACCGCCGGCAGGGCCCGGGCGGGGTCCAGGCCGCCGAACGACTCGGTGACGTAGCCGTAATAGGCGCTCCCCGAGCCCCGCACCCACCAGATGACGGCGTTGCTGGCGACGAAACCGGCGACCCCGAGCGCCAGGAGGAGCCCGCTCTGGCGCAGGCGACGGTGCATGAGATACCAGGCCAGCGCCGCGCCGGCGATGATGAGCCCGGAGTCCTCTTTGACGAGCAAGCAGGCGAGCGACCAGCCCGCGACGGCACGGAACCGGGCGCGATAGAGGGCGATTCCTAGACCGGCATACAGCGGCGCGCCGAGGGCGGTCTCGTGCGGGGCGGCGATGGCCGCCGAGAGCAGCGGGAGCCCGGAGACGAGCGCGGCGAGCACGGCCGCGGCACGGAACGACTCCCCCAGCCGCTCCCGGGCGAAGGCGGCAATCATGCCGACCGCGATGCCCAAGGTCACGGCCTGCATCACGAGTAACGAGCGCGGATCGGGCCACAGCTTCCACGCGAGCCCGAAGAGCGCGGTGATGGGGCTGAAGTGGTCGGCGAACAGGCTGCCCCCCTTGATCGCCGACACCGGCCCGTGACCGCTCGCCCACCCCTCCGCTCCTTGGGTGAATATCCCCAGGTCGTAGGCACCCGCCATGCTGCGGGCGTACCGCACCATCCCGATGTCGGCATACAGCACGAACGCCACCCCCGCCCACGCGAGCGCCCACAACACCCCCCGCACCCGCAACGACCCCGGAGCCGGCGCCGTCACGCCCGCTCCCCCGTCGAGACAGCAGTTCCGGCGATGTCGGCGACCGCCAGGGCGAAGAGGACGAGCAGGCTGAGCGGGCGCAGGCTCTGCACGAGCGCCGAGGCGGGGCGGCCGAAGTGGTCGAGGGCGATGTGCATCAGCGGGGGCATCCACAGGGCGAGGCAGACCAGACCCGCCAGCCGGTATGCGGTGCGGCGGCGTTGGATGGCCAGGCAGGCGGCGACGGGGGCGAAGAGGGCGTGGTGGGTCCAGGCGACCGGAGTCACCGCGAGCGTGATCAGGCCGCCGGCAATGGCGACCAGGACCCGATCGCGACTGTCGTCGAGGGTGCGACCGCGGGCCCGGCGCACGAGGAGGGCAAGCAGGACCAGCCCGGTGCCGCCGGCGGCGAGGGTCGGCCAGGGGTCGCCGACCCGCCAGTGGGCGAGCAGGCCGGCGACGGAGATATTGGAGATGCTGTCGAGCGCGCCGACGCGGGAGGTGTCCGGGAGGACTTTCGTCAGGTAGTCCCAGGTCAGGCGGGGGCCGAGCAGGAGCCCGACGCCGAGCAGGGTGGCTGCGGTGACGATCGCGATCAGCAGTCGGCGCCGTTCGCGCGGGTTGGGGTGGCCGAGCAGCGGCAGGGCCATCAGCGCGGGGGTGAGCTTCGTGGCCGCGGCGAGCGCGAGCAGCCCGCCGGCGGCGGGCCGCGCCAGGGCGAGGCCGAGCAGGGCGAGGCACGCCACGACGACGCTGACCTGGCCCTGGCCGACGGTCATCCGCGCCGGCTCGCTCGCCGTCACCGCGGCGATCGCCCACGGGATCGCCGGCCGCGGCATACGACCCAGGGCGAAGATCACGGCCAGCGCCGCGACGAGCGTGCTCAGCGTCAGGGCGGTCACGAGAACCCGCACGAGGGTGACGGGCAGATGGACGAGTCCGAGCAGCGGCACCACCGCCCCCGGCGGGTAGGTGAACCCCAGCTCGCGGCACTCCTGCAGGCAATAGAGCTGCCCGGTGTCGGCATACCGCTGGGCGGAGGCGAGGTAGATGTCCAGATCGACCCAGTGCTGCCCGCCGGGCAGCGACCACCCGCGCGCCGCGACGAGACACTGCATACCCAACGCGGCCACCAGCGCGACCAGGCCCGCCCCCGCGACGACACGGCTCCCGGCGAACTTGGGCGTGGGTTCGCGCGGCGGGGTCATTCCTTCAATGGTAGGCGCGGCCCGGGAACACCGCCCCACCCGCACCACGTGAGCGGGGACAGGCCCCCAGCCGCCCGTCAGGAGGCGGGGGCGAGCCACAGGTCGATGCGCAGCGGGACCAGGCCATCGGGGCGGCGTTCGAGGAGACGCTCATCCTCGAGCACCTCGCCGCTGGCGACCGGTTGGGGGGTGAAGCCCAGTCGGGCCAGGGCCTGCGGCGACTCGCCCGCCAGCAGCACCACCCGCGATCCGGGCGGTGCGGCGTCAACCACCCCGTCGACGAGGATGCGCAGCGCCTCGGGGTGGCGACGCGCGTAGTACTTCGCGACAAGGGCGGGCTTGTTGCACATGCCGCGCACGACCGGCGGCCACTCATTAGCCGCCCGGTCATCGACGCTCAGGACGATATCGCCGGGTTGCAAGGCCCGGCAGAGCGCTGCTACTCGCGCCTGGGAGCCGGCCTCGACCCGCTCGCTCCGGTGCGGCCAGGTCGCCAGCGCGGTGGGTATGACGAGGCTCGCCAAGGTCAGGAGGGCCAGACCTGCTCGGGCCGGTTGGCTGCGCAGGCTTGTCGCGGCGCCGCGCCACACCCACGCAGCACCGACCACAACCAGGACGGCAACGAAGGGCAAGGCGATCAGGAGACGACGCTCGGCCCACGGATGATCCGGTGTGATGCCCGGGCGCCACAAGGTGAGCAGCGTCGAACCCAGGGCCAGGACATACGGGCCGGCCCAGGTGGGCAGCAGGGCCGGCGGCCGACCGGGAATCTGCGGCCGGGTTGTCCACGCGCGACCCAATTGGGCAGCGAGCGCGGCCGCGACGAGAAGCGCGATGACGAGGGCGACTGGCCCGACCCACCAGGACAGCCACGCCACCGACTGCTCGGCGTAGGTGCGGGCGCCATCGATGGTCAGCCCTTGTCGCAGTTGCAGCCCGGCGACGACATTCGCGCCGGGGTCGTTCGGGTTCTGCCGGACGGTCATGAACAGGGGGCGGAGCGCGAGCAGTAGCCCGATCACGAGGACACCCAGTCCGCATGCCGCGGGTAGGAGCCGGCGCACCGAGTCCGGCAGTCCCGCGCCGCGGCGGGAGAGGACGACGAGCGCCCAGCTCACCAGCGCCATGAACGCCCCGAGGGCGATCAGGGGCAGCAGGCTGCCGGCGATGTCCCCGAGATAGCGGTAGGACAGTGCCTGCGCGGCGGCCCCGCCGCCGAGCGCTCCGATTGCGGTTCCGCGCATCAGCGGGGCGGGCCAGCTGCGCCGCTGGATCAGGCCCAGCGCCGCGACCGGGATGAGCAAGATGGCCTCGCGCAGCCCGTCGATCCGCACCAGGGTCGTGCCGCCGACGAGCAAGCCGGCGAGCAGCGCCAGGCGCCGGTGGTCGAACCGAGCTGCCAGCACCCACGCGAGAGCCCCCGCGACGATGGTCAGTTCGGCGAGGGGCTCCGAATACGTCGCTCGGGCCGTATGCAGCAGCGGGAACTGCAGGGCTACCGAGGCCGCGGCGACCGGCCCCCACCAGCCGCGCAGCAGCACCGCGACGATCAACCCGAGGCCCAAGACACTCAGCCCGGCCAGCACCGCCGGTTGCAAGAACATCGTCGAGAGGCCGCCGAGCCAGCGGCCGGGCGAATAGATGGCGGCCGGGCCGATGACGAACTGCGGCTGGATCGACGGGTGCGCGGCATCGCCCAGCTGATAGAAGGCCGGGCTCCCCAGCGTGACGTCGTGCACCCGCAGGACGGCCGGCGCCCCCATGCCCGCTGGCGACAGTGGGACGATGCGATATCCGGTGTCCGCCAGCGAGATCGCGGCCTGCAGGTTCGAGCCGGCGTCGCGGCGGGGCAGGATCTGGGTACTGTGCGTGGCCGCCGCCCACGCCGTGTATGCCGCCCCCACGAGGGCGAGCGCCGCCGCCGGAGCGGTGTCCACGCGGGCGGCCGGCAGCCGCGCGACGAGCCACCCCACGCCGCCCGCCACGAGCACAAGCAGCGGCAGGACGAGCCAGGGGCGCCACCACCCGGCATACCCCAACGGCGCGGCGAGAGCAGCCGTCGCCAGCACGAGCAGCCCGGCCCCGATCACCAGCCGTTGTAGCCAGGCCCCGAGCCCGCTGCCCGGTTCGATGCCGTCGGCGGGAGCGGGCAGGGAGACGATCACGAGCGTCGAGGCTACCTGTCGGCCCGACTCTTTAGAGTGAGCCTCATGCGTGTCGACCAGCTGCTCCCCGCGATGCTCCGCAGCGATCCGGCGCGCCCCCGGATCACCTGCTACGACGACACGACCGGTGAGCGGATCGAGCTGTCCGGCAAGGTGCTGGCCAACTGGGTGGCCAAGGCGCAGGGCATGCTGAACGAGCAGTTCGACGCCGCGCCTGGCATGGTGTTGCGGCTGGATCTGCCGCCGCATTGGCGCACCGTCTACTGGGCTCTCGCCGCCTGGGGGCTGGGGATGACGATCGATCTCACCACGGACCACGCGGACGCGATCGTCACGACCAACCCGCTGGTGGAGGGCGTCGTCGTCACCCTCCCCGCGCTGGCCCGGTCCGCCCCCACCCCCCTGACGCCCGGCGCGATCGACGAGGCGCGGGAGTTGGCGGCATACGGCGATCAGTTCACGCCGTGGGACTCCGCCGAGGACGACACCGCGGCCCTCGCCGCCGCCGGGGCGACCCGGCAGCGGTATGCCGACCCGCCGGCATACCCCCTGAGCGCGGGAGCGCGGGTGCACACGGCGACGCGCGACGTCGGCGAGTTCCTGCAGCTGGCGATCGGGGCCTACGCCGCCGACGGCTCGCTCGTGCTGAGCATCGGGCTCGACCCGGCCCGCCTGCCCGGGCGGCTGCGGACCGAGGGCGTCAGCGAATCGCGCTGAGCAGGACCTCGGTCGCCGCCTTGTCGATCCCGGCGTCGAACTCGGCCTGCCGCATCCGGCTGCGCAACTCCTCGTCGAGAGCGGCCCAGGTCAGCGGGCGGATGACGCCGGTCTGGGCGAGGCGGTACTTGCCTTGGATGCGCTTGACCGCGGCCTCCATGCCGGACCCGAAGATGCCGTCCTGGGTGATCCGCAGCGCCCGCTGGGCGTCCTTGATCGCCCGACCGCCCGACATGCCCTTGCGCAAGACGGTGGTCGAGCGGTACTTGATCAGCGGGTATTGCAGGCGTTCCATCTGGTTCCAGACGCCCTTGTTGACCCGGCCGGTGACGTCGAGCTTCCACTTCTTCTGGAAGTTGATCACGGCGCTGCGAGTGATGGGGCCGAAATCCCCGTCGGCGGGCACCCCGAGGTTCTGCTGCGCGAGGACGACGGCGTCGCCCTTGGAACCGAGCATCAACAGGGTGTCCTTGTACTGCGAGAACTCCGTCTCCACGCTGACGAGCGGCCCGTTCGAGGAGCCGCACGTGGCCATGCTCACGGTGGTCAGCGCCTTGCCGGTCCACCAGCTGGTGCGCTTGCACGCGCCGTCCCAGGCGAAGCTGAAATGGATGTGGTCGGTGTGCGGCACGGCCCCGGTGTAGGTCGTCCACGTCTCCGGGTTGCGGTAGGACTTCCAGGTCTTGCCGTTCCAGATGATGTACATGATGCCAAGGCGTCGGGCGTTGGCGCCGTAGACCCCGTTGACCGGCTGGGTCAGCCATTTCGTGACCGAGTCGGCGATCGCCTTGTCCTTCGGGTCGTATGCCGAGAGCATCCAATCCAGGGCCCGCCCGTCGTAGTGCTCGGAGACGTCGCCGAGGCAGGTGCGCACCGTGTGGTAGTCGGTGCGGCTGTAGTGGGTGGAGACCGTCCTGGCGAAGTCGGCCACGCCGGGGCGGGTCACCAGCTCGCAGAAGCCCTGCCCCTCATAGGGCATCGAGACGTCGACGGCGCTGGGCAGCGTGACCGGGGGCTTCGGCGGCGGCGGAACGGCGGCCGCGGCGATCGTCGGCACGGCGAGCGCCGTCACGACGGCGGGCGCGATGAGTCGGCGGGTGGCTGTGGACATGGGGTGAACTCCTGCTGTGCTGCCAGCGGCGGGGCACTGCCCCGCGGGGGTCGGACGGTATGCCGACCGCATCAGTTGTCCCACGAGTCACACCCGAAAGGCAAGCCTCACACGCGGATCCACAGGTGCCGGGCCCGATGCGCCTCGATAGGGTGAGGGGTATGGACAAAGTCGTCACCAGCCCCGCCGACGCGGTGGCCGACATCCCCAGCGGCGCAACGCTCGCGGTGGGCGGATTCGGCCTGTGCGGCATACCCAGCGTTCTGATCCAGGCCCTGCACGACAGTGGCGTGGACGGCCTCACCGCCGTCTCCAACAACTGCGGCGTCGACGACTGGGGTCTGGGAATCCTGTTGCGCGACAAGCGAATCGCCACGATGATCGGCTCGTATGTCGGGGAGAACAAGGAGTTCGAGCGGCAATACCTCTCCGGGGAACTCGAGGTCCGCCTGACCCCCCAGGGCACCCTGGCGGAGAAACTGCGGGCCGGGGGCGCCGGCATACCCGGCTTCTACACCGTGACCGGCGTGGGCACCCAGATCGCCGAGGGCGGGCTGCCCTGGCGGTATGCCGCGGACGGCACCGTCGCGCTGTCCTCGCCGGCGAAGGAGACCAAGGAGTTCACCGTCGGCGGCGTCACGGCCACCTATGTCCTCGAGGAGTCGATCGTCACCGACTTCGCGCTGGTGCGCGCGTGGAAGGGCGACCGGCACGGCAACCTGATCTTCCGCTCCAGCGCCCGCAACTTCAATCCGCTCGCGGCGATGGCCGGGCGCACCACGATCGCCGAGGTCGAGGAGCTGTACGAGCCCGGCGAACTCGATCCCGACCAGGTCCACCTGCCGAGCATCTACGTCCAGCGCGTCGTGCCGCTGACGCCCGAGCAGGCCGACGAGAAGCGGATCGAGCGGCGGACGACCCGGCCGCGCACAACCGCGGCACCCACCATGAGCACCGGACTCGGAGGCTGATCCCATGCCCCTCACCCGTGAAGAGCTGGCCGCCCGGGCCGCCGCCGAACTCAAGGACGGCGACTATGTCAACCTCGGGATCGGCCTGCCGACCCTGGTGCCCAATTACGTCGCCGACGACATCGAGATCGTCCTGCAGTCCGAGAACGGCATCCTCGGCGTCGGTGCCTATCCCTACGAGGGCGATGAGGATCCGGACCTGATCAACGCCGGCAAGGAGACGGTGACCCTGCGCAAGGGCGCGAGCATCTTCGACTCCGCGACCAGCTTCGGGATGATCCGCGGCGGCAAGGTCGACGCCGCCATCCTCGGCGCCATGCAGGTCTCCGAGGCCGGTGACATCGCCAACTGGATGATCCCCGGCAAGATGGTCAAGGGCATGGGCGGGGCGATGGACCTCGTCCACGGCGCCAAGCACGTCATCGTCCTGATGGAGCACACCGCCAAGGACGGCTCGCACAAGATCGTCCAGGAGTGTTCGCTGCCCCTGACCGGCAAGCGGGTCGTCCAGCGCATCATCACCGACCTGTGCGTCATGGACGTCACCGACGACGGCCTCGTCCTGCGCGAACTCGGCCCCGGTGTCACCGAGGAGCAGGTCCGCGAGGCCACCGGCCCCGACTTCACCGTCGCCCTGAGTCGCTAAGTCCGACGTTTGGCGTGCTATCGCACGTCAAACGTCGGACTTAGCGTGTCCACAGGGCTCGGGCCTGGTTCGGGTTGTCCACAGGCTTTGCGGCAACGGGTGCGGCCACGCCCAGGCCGCCGGTCTACTCGACATATGAAGGAACCGGTCCCCCGCACGTCGCGCCAGGAGGTCGCCCTCCGGCTCGTGCGGCCGTACGGCGGGATCTGTACGCGGGCCATGCTCGTCGACACGGGCATCGGCCAGGGTGCCATCGACGCCGAAATCCGGGCCAGACGATGGCTGCGCATCGGACGGCATACCGTCGCGATCCCCGAGGCAATGGCGCCCAGTTGGCCGTCGGACGCGTCGTCGTGGCCCCGGGCTCGGCCCGGCGCAGCGGGCACGCCCGAGCTCTCGCAGCTGCCGTTGCTCTGGTGGGCGGTATGGGAGTCGGGCACCGGGGCCGTTCTCGACGGTGCCAGTTCACTGACGGCGTCGGGGCTGACCGGCTACACGCAAGACCGCATCGACGTCTCGGTCGAGGCCGGCTCTCGAACCATTCGGCATCCGGGAATCCGCATCAAGGAGCGGCGCCCGCTGGGGCCGCTTGCGCCCGGAGGGATCCCGCGCGTCGAGACCGCTCTGTCCACGATCCGCGCGGCCCAATTGGCCGTCAGCGATCGGCAGGCTGCCCTGGTCATCTGTATGTCGGTGCAACAGCGCATCGTCGAACCGGACCGGCTGTTGCGTCGGTGGCGTGGAATCGCCAGGTCGAAGCGGCGCAGCCTGATCGGCCCGGTGATCGGGGACGTGTGCGACGGAGCGCATTCCCTCGGTGAACTCGACTTCGCCGCTCTCTGCCGGGCCCGCGACCTGCCCGAACCGGTTCGCCAGCAACTCCGGCAGGGGCCCAACGGCCGCATCTATCTCGACGTCGCCTTCGCCTGCGGCCTCGTGGTGGAGATCGACGGCGCTGGCCACTCCTGGGGGCTGGCCCCGGTCGACGACGCCTTGCGCGCGAACCACGTGACTCTGCAGAACCGCAGCGTGCTCCGCATCCCCGTCATCGGTCTGCGCGTCATGCCGCAGGCGTTCATGGATCAGGTGGCGACGGGAATCCGCCTCCGCGCCCCCCACTAAGTCCGACGTTTGACGAGCGATAGCACGTCAAACGTCGGACTTTGGGGGGTCGGGGGGCGGAGTCGTCAGAGGGAGCCGCCGGTGCGGGGATCGTTGATGCGGCCGGCGGCGAGGTGGCGCGGGGAGGTGAGATAGCCCACGCCCCACGACCAGTGCATGACGGCCAGCGCGACGGGGGTCAGGGCCTTGACGGGCGGAGACTCCCCGCGCGCCGCGAGGACGCCGCCGGCGGCGACGGCACCGGCATACGCCGCGGGCACCAGCAGGGCCGGCTTCCACACGAGGCCGATCAGCGTGGCGGCGGTGGTGCCGGTCACCATCGCCGGCGGCGCCAGGTAGCGCAGGTTGATCGAGCCCAGGTGGTGGCGGGCGATGACGTGCCGCCACCGGCCGTACTGAAAGTATTGCCGCGCAAGGGCTTTCGGGGTGCTCCGCGGTCGATAGGTGACCTTCAGATCCGGCGTGAACCAGATCTTGCCGCCGCGCCCGCGGAGGCGGTGGTTCATCTCCCAGTCCTGGGCCCGCTCGTAGTGCTCGTCGAAGCCGCCGACGGCCTCCAGCGCGGCCCGCCGGAAGACCCCGAGATAGACCGTCTCGGCCTCCCCGGCCTGCCCGCCGACGTGGAAAGCGGCGTTGCCCACGCCGATGCGGCTGCGCATGGCGGTGGCGACGGCGCGCTCGAACGGGGTGCGCCCCTCGGCGTGCATGACCCCGCCGACGTTGTCGGCGCCTTGTTCCTGCAGCGCCGTCACAGCGGTGCGCAGGTAGTCCGCCGGGATCTCGGCGTGCCCGTCGACGCGTGCCACGATCTCGCCGTATGAGGCCGCGATAGCCGCGTTCAAGCCGGCCGGTGTGCGGCCGGTCGGGTTGGGCACCAAGCGAATTCGCGGGTCTGCGGCGGCCAGCCCGGCGGCGACGGCGTCGGTTGCATCCCGCGACGGCCCGAGCGCCAGGACGATCTCCATCTCTCCCGGGTAGTCCTGTCCGGCGATCATCGCCACGGCATCGGCGAGGTGCCGCTCCTCGTTGAGCACCGGCACGATCACCGAGACGACGGGCCACGGCGGGGTGGCGGGGTGGGGAGCAGGCACGCCCTCCAGTATCGCCTCCGGACACCGCAACCCCGGCCAACCCCGCCCTCGACACCCGGGCTCGCACGACCCAGCCCGGTCGAGAGGGCGGCCCGCGGCGCGCCACGCCCCGGGCGGCGGGGGTCGGGGGCATGTCCAGCGCGGCCGATTACCCTTGCCTGCCATGACGACCTCTCCTCCCGGCGGGCGCGACACCTCTGGGGACGCGCAGGCGATCCCGCAGCGGCGCCGCACGCCCGACGGGAGCGCGCCAGCGCACCATCCGGCGCCTGGTCACGAGCGGTCCGACGCCACACGCCCGGTGCCGACCCGCGGCGCCGACCCCTATTACGGCTGGCACGAGGAGCACTGGGACGAGGAGGAGTGGCGCGAGGGCCGCTTCTCGGGCGCGTCCGCGGCAGCGCCGACCACGCCGGTGGCGCAGCCGGCTCGGCAGCTGAACCAACCCGCCGCCGCGCGTCGCCCGCGCCCGGCCGCCCCGGCGACGACCCCGATCCCGACGACTCGCCCCGCCCCTGCCCGGCCCGCGGAGCAGTATGCCGGGGGGCGGGCGGCATACGATCCGCCGCCGCAGGCGCCGACCGGGCCCCCCGCGAGGGGTCCGCGGATGCCGGCACCACCCCGGCCGCCGCGACGGCGGCATACCTTCCGGCGCATCGTCGCCGCGGTCGTCCTCCTCGGCTTGTTGTGGGTCGGCGGCACCGCGTGGGCGGTCAAGTCGACCTGGTCGGCGGTCGGCCGCGTGAAGTCCACGCCCGCGGCAGGTCATATCGCCGACACCGAGGGCCGCAACTACCTGATGGTCGGCTCCGACGGCCGCACCGACCTGACTGCGAAGGAACGCAACGAACTCGGCACCGGCTGGGCCGAGGGCGCCCGGACCGACTCGATCATGGTGTTGCACACCGGCGGCGGCGACCCCACGCTGTTGTCGATCCCCCGCGACTCCTACGTCGAGATCCCCGGGCACGGGATGAACAAGATCAATGCCGCCTTCAACACCGGCGGCCCGCCGCTGCTCGCCGAAACCGTCGAGAAGGTCACCGGGCTGCACCTGGACGGCTATATCGAGATCGGGTTCGGCGGCTTCGCCAAACTCGTCGACTCCGTCGGCGGGGTGCGGATGTGCCTGCCCAACGCGATCAACGACGAGAAGGCGCACATCGACCTGCCGGCCGGGTGCCAGGTCCTCGACGGCAAGAACGCCTTGGGGTATGTGCGGATGCGCTATTCCGATCCCGAGGGCGATCTCGGGCGGGTCAAGCGGCAGCGGGCCTTCCTCGGTGCGCTGATGGGCAAACTGGCGACCCCCGCCAATCTCGCGTTGCCGTGGAAGCTGCACTCGGTCGGGACCTCCGGCGCCTCGGCGATCACCATCGGTGAAGGCGACAGTATGACGAGCACCGCCCGCGCCTTCCTCGGCCTGCGCGCCGTGGCCGGGGGCAAGGGCCAGTCGGTGACGGTGCCCGTCGCCAACCCCGGAGTCCCCACCGCGGTCGGGGAGGTCGTCGAGTGGGACGCCGCCAAGGCGCAAGCGTTGTTCACGGCCCTGCAGAACGACGACGACCTCCCCGCCGACCTGATCCCGGCCAAGTAGCGATTCGGCTCTCGAGGGCTGGCGAGGTGGTGCGGCGCCCTGGGGAGAGGCAGGGCGCCGCACCGATGGGGGGCGTCGGGAGAATCTCGTGGGGTCACCCGTTCCGGGGACCCCGAGCCGAGTTCGCCGGGTGCTTCAGCAGGGGCCGGCGGGCGTGCTGCGCATGACCAGGTCGACCTTGCCCTGTGCCCCGCTGAGCCAGACGACCGCCTGCTTCTGATCGGCCGCGAAGAGGTACGCGCCGCCTTTGTCGCACGTCACCGGCACGGCGTTGCCGCCGGCCAGCGGCTTCTGGATGACCTCGGGGCTCAGGCCGAGCAACGACTTGGGTCGGATCTGGGTGAAGGCCGTCTCGGTTGCCTGGGCCATCAGGTTCGCCGGCCACAGCGTCGGCAGGTCAAGACGGTTGAGGATCCGCTTGCTGCTGAGGTTGCGGGGGCTGACGAACTCGGTCACCTCCGGCCCCAGGGGCCACTCGCGGTCCCCGTTGACATAGGACCAGACGACCTGACTCGTCAGGGCGGTCGGGATGAAGGTGGTGTCGACGTCCCCGGTGACGATGCGCTTCGTGGCGACGACCTTGAGGGTTGCCGCGTCCCGCACGACCAGGTCCTTCGCGGTCATCGGCCCCTGCACGTGGACCAAGGTGGTTCGGCTCAGGCTGGGGAAGTGGACGGCCACGTCACCGGGCTTGTCGAGTTCGCGGACCACGTTCGTGGCCAGGTCCTTGACATAGACCGAGATGTCCGGCTTGTCGTTCACGGTCGCCGAGTCTTGCCACGCGACGCGTCCACCTGCCACCGTCGGATAGACGTAGAAGTGGGAGGCATCGCTCCGGGCCAGCCAGGTGCCCTTCTTCGTGACGGTGTCATAGAGCCACACGCCGATCTCGTCCGCGGTCAGGCCCGTGGCGGCGACATATCGTCCGTCGACGGCGAGGTCACCGAGAGTGAAACCATCGGGCAGCGCGACGCGCTCGGTGCCGGTGCCGTCGGTGCGCCCGGTCTTGAACGCCGTCGGCCAGTTGCCGTACATGTCGATGTCGGCGAGCGCCCAGCGGCTCCCACCCGCGACCGGCGGGTACCAGTCGGTGAAGAAGGGCAGATCGGACAGCAGGGTGCGGTCGGCGTCGGTCCGGCCGTCGCGCTCCCAGCCGCGCACGATGCCACGCGAGTCGAAGGCCTTGGTGATCGCGGCCCGCTGGGCTGCTGTCAGGCCGAGATCGGCGGCTGCGGCGAGCGTGGCGTCCCGGCCGTCGGTGAAGGTCGACCAGGGGGTCATATAGGCGAACAAACCCCGGAAGACAACCCGGTCGGACAGGGACGGCCGCATCGCTCGGCGAATGTCCCAGAGCGCACCGCCGTAGATGGTCGCGTTGAGGTGTACCCCGCCGATGTCGGCCAGGGTGCCCGTGTAGTCGTTGACCGTGCGGCCGTCGTCGAGATTGCGGATGGCGCACTTGATCGGCGAGAGCGTCCGGCACAGGTCCTCACCGATCAGCCCGTTCCGGGGAGCCGTCATGGCGCTGGCCGATTGCCCGACATCGACCGCATTGCCGAAGTAGTCGGAATACGCCTCGCTCAGCGCACCGCTCTGGCTTTGGTAGATGAAGCCGGCCGTGTGATCGATGACCCCATGGCTCATCTCGTGGGCCACGACGTCGACGTCGGAGGACAGCGGCTTGTACTCGGCGTCCCCGAGGCCGATGACCATCTGGGTGCCGTCCCAGAAGGCGTTGACCATGTTCATGCCGGTGACATGGATCAGATCGCCGCCGTGGCCGTCGATACTGTTGCGTCCCAGGACATTCCGGTAGTAGTCGGCGGCCTTGGCCACGTCCAGATGCGCGTCGATGGTGCCGCGTTCGGTGTCGTCGGCGCCGAACGGCAACCGGGTCGCCTCCACCGGCTGCTCGCCGATCTCGGTGAGGTACTGCGCCTGGATCGCCGGACCGTAGGGCTTGCGCGTGGTGTCAGTCAGGGTGAACAGCCCCCCGGCCTTGTCGGCATGGACCTTCACGGTCTGCCCCGCGAGGTTGCGTTCGGTCGAGATGACGTCGACGGTCTTGTGCCGGTCGACGGCGAGCAGGACGGCGCCGGTGCGGGCACCGACATAGACGTCGTGGACGCCGCCGGTGCGCGCGAGCGTGACGGTGACGTGCCGGGTCAGGGTCCCGGCTCCGAAGGGCAGGATGACCAGGTCGCCGGCCTTGGCGCTGACCCGCTCCCCCGGGAAGCGCTTCTCAGCCGCGTGGGTGACCACGCGTTCCAGGGCGGCGGCGCTCCAGGTGGGCGTGCGCGAGCCGGTCACCGCGGCGGTGCCATCGGTGGTGCCGCGCACGACATACGATCCGGAGTTGCCGGTCAGGCGGACGATGATCTGGCCGCCGAGGACGGGTATGCCGTCCACGCTCTGGGCGAGCCGCACCACCGAGCCGATGTCGTCGGTGTCCTCGGACAGGACGTTCAGGTCTCCGGTGCCGCGATGGTCGGCGCGGGCATAGGCCAAGGCCGCCTCCGCGGCGGTGGCCCCGGCGACCGGGACGGCCAGGTCGGTGTGCTGCTCGGGCGCGGCGGGAGCGGCGGCGCTGCTGGTGGCGGCGGGCAGTGCGTGTGCGACGGGCAGTGCGTGTGCGACGACCGGTGGGCCGGCGACGGCCGGAAGGCCCGCCAGGGCGATCGGTGCGGCAACGACGGCCGCGAGGATGGTGCGACGACGATGAACGAACATCCAGGACTCCCCTTCGAGTGGACCGCTTCGGGACCGGACGCGGCAGATCGCGACCGCGCTCCCACCACTCCAGACGCCGGAAGTCGCGCGCGGGTTGTGCCCTGGCGAAGATCTGGAGAACTGTGTCGCGCTCCTGGCCGTGATCTGCGGGAATCCCCCGAAACGCTTCCCGCCGGATCCGCGCAGGGCTACCGTGCGGGATGGCTTTGACCCCGCGCGCCGGCAGATCGATCGGCTCATTCGTCACCCGCGCCGCGGCCGTGGCAATCCTCGTCCCCGCCGCCGCACCCGCGGGCGCCGCGAGCACCGGCGCCGATCGTCTATGACGCGCTCGGCGATTCTTATGCGTCCGGCGCCGGCGTGCTGCCCTAAGATCCCGGTCCCTGCGCCCGCTCGGTGTCGGCGCCGGCTCGGCTCGTGGATGGCCGCAAGCGCATCGTGCTGGATGATTTCGTCGCGTGCGGCGGGGCCAAGGCCATGGACATTCCTGGGCACGTCACCGCGCTGGACACGGACACCGACCTGGTCACGGTCTCCGTCGGCGGCAACGACATCTCCTGGATCGAGGCGGTCGCCACGTGCATCCTCGCGGACGAGGCGACCTGTAAAGGAGCCGTAAACCGTTCGCGCGCAGCGGTTCTCCAGTCGCTGCCCGGTCTGCTCGACACGGCTTACAGCAGCATCGACCGGGCCGCGCCGAACGCGCGCGTGCTGGTGACGGGCTATGCGCGGCTGTTCTCGCCGGAATACGGCGACTATGTCACGCCCTACGGCACGGTCACCGCTGCCGAGCAGCAGCTGATGAACGACGGGGCGGACCTGCTCAACTCCGTCATCGCCGCCCGCGCCGCGGCCCACGGCTTCACCTTCGTCGACGTGACCAAGCGCTTCGACGGCCATGGCATCAATGCACCCGAGCCGTGGCTGCTCGGACTGAGCCCCTCCTGCGCGCTTCGGACGCGATACTCGGCCGTCAGGCGGTGGTGTCGACCATGACGAGGGTCATGCGGCAGGCAGTGTCGGCCACCAGCGCGTGACGGGCGCCCGGGGCGAGGTAGATGACATCCCCCTCGCCCATCGTGTGCTCGACCCCGTCGACGGTGAATCGCATTGTGCCGCTGACCAATTGGACCACGACGGCCCGAGGCGAGGCGTGCTCGGTGAGCATCTCCCCTTCGTCGAAGGTGAACTGCACGACACGCAGCAGGTCGTTGTTGACCAGGACGCGTGAGGTCGTCGACTCGGCGACGACCGGCAGCGCCTCGGTCAGACCGACATGCGCGGACGACTCGGAGACTTCGGTCAGCTTGGGCATGTTCGTGAGCTTAGGGCCCTCAGCGCAGCAGCTGGCGGGCCATCACCAGGCGCTGGATCTGGTTGGTGCCCTCGTAGATCTGGGTGATCTTGGCGTCGCGCATCATCCGCTCCAGCGGGAAGTCCTTGGTGTAGCCCGCACCGCCGAGCAACTGGACCGCGTCGGTGGTCACCTGCATGGCGACGTCGGAGGCGAAACACTTCGCGGCGGCGCCGAAGAAGGTCAGGTCGCTCGCATTGCGCTCGGACTTGGCCGCCGCGACATAGACCAGCTGGCGGGCCGCTTCGAGCTGCATCGCCATCTCGGCGAGCATGAACTGCACACCCTGGAAGTCGGCGATCGCCTTGCCGAACTGCTTGCGCTCCTTGATATATGCCGTGGCCTGCTCGAGCGCTCCCTGCGCGACCCCGACGGCCTGGGCCCCGATCGTCACCCGCGTGTGGTCGAGGGTGCGCAGGGCGATCTTCAGCCCCTCACCGCGGCCACCGACCATGCGGTCCTCGGGGATGACGCAACCCGTGAAGATCAGCTCCCGCGTGGGCGAGCCCTTGATCCCGAGCTTCTTCTCCTTCTCGCCGAAGGTGAATCCGGGATCGGACTTCTCGACGACGAAGGCCGTGACATTGCCGCCGCGCGGGCCATCCGGATCGGTGACCGCCATGACCGTGTAGTACTCGGAGACACCGGCATTCGTGATCCACGCCTTCTGCCCGTTGAGGGTGAACGTGCCGTCGCCGTTGTCGGTCGCCTTGCACCGCATCGACGCCGTGTCCGACCCGGCTTCGCGCTCGGACAGGCCGTACGAGAAGCCGCCCGTGCCGGCCGCGAGCGGGGTGAGGTACTTCTTCTTGACCTCCTCGCTCGCGCCGATGATCACCGGCATGCTGCCGAGCTTGTTGACGGCCGGGATCAGCGAGGAGGAGACACACACGCGGGCGACTTCCTCGATGACGATGCACGTCGCGAGCGCATCGGCGCCCGCGCCGCCGAACTCCTCGGCCACGTGCGGGGCGAAGAAGTCGCTCGCCACGAGCGCGTCGTGCGCCTCCTGCGGATAGCGCGCTTCCTCATCGACCGCGGCCGCGTAGGGCGCGATCTTGGCCTCGGCGATCTCGCGGACCGCGTGGCGGATGGCCTCGTGGTCCTCGGACAGGCGGTAGGTGTCGAAATCGGCGTTCACGCATCCACACTACGGCCGCTGTTCCGGCCACCCCAAGGACCCTTGGCGTGACTCGGATGACTCCCGGGCATGGGGGTATGCCGCGCCGTCGCCCGCACGAGTAGTGTGAGACCAGAGGCCGTCGACGCCGACAGCCGGGAGTCAGGTGCGCCATGTTCGCTCGTTTCCGCCGGTATTGGTCCGTGGTCGTCGCCGCCACGGTCCTTCCCGCCCTCGTCGCCGCCCCGGGTGTGGCCGCCGAGCCCGGCTCACCCGTCCACGCACCCGCCGGCTTTGCCGCCGGCTGGGTGAATCCCCGGTCGAGCAACTGGTTTGACGTGCTGCTCTTCGCCACCGGAAAGGTCGCCGGCCGCCCGGGCAATGTCCACGCGATACGTGTCTCCTGGGACGAGGGGATCATGGTCGACATCACCGACTATGCCTGTCCAACAGGCATAGTCGGGCCTGCGGGTTGCGCGAAGTCCGGGTCGGAGACGCTGTATTCGTCGCCGGGAGCGGCGACGATGACTCGGGTCGGGCGGGTGGGCGTCGATATCGCGGGGACGGTGAGCGGCGACTCCGGCGCCACGTATCCCGTGCGACTCTCCCTGCGACCGCTGGGCCGGATCGGCTACACCATCCACAGCCCCTACGGCGAGCGGCTCATGCAGCGCTGGGATGCTTTGCGGGGCACCGCAGCCGGCCGTGTCGGCCCTTGGGGACTGTCTCAGGAGGGAGTCACAGCGACCGCGGTGAGCCTGACCGGCGCCACGTCGTATGAATGGTCCGGCCCCGGAGCACCACGCCCCTCGGCGGAGCGCGACTGGGTGAGCACGAGCGACGACCGGCAGGGGTCGGTGTCGTGGCTGCGCCTCGGCACCGTCCTGGGCCGCCCCGGCAACGCGCACAGCGGGTGGGTCGACACCCAGGTGGCCTGGGACGCGGCCGCGGATCCGTGGGCCCGCGTCGACGCTGCGGAGTGGAACGACTGGTCGTGCCCAGCGGGCGTGCAACCGCCCAAGTTCGCGACACCGAACCACGTGTGCACCCTCCTTCGCAACGACCAGACGTGGTATGCCGAGACCGGCGGCGGGAGGACCGGGCGCGAAGGCCTGCGGGTGGCTGGGAGCGTGCCGGTGCGGGTGCTCACCGCCTCCGGCATCCGCAACACCTCCACCGCAGTGGACGTCACCCTCTGGCCCGGTGGTGAGCACCTGCGCGCCCCCGCCTGGTTCGGGTCGGGGTGCAAGGTGGTCGACACCTACGCCAATGCCGCGGCCAGCACCGGGCCCCTGGGCTGGGTGGGGCTGGACAGCCCCCGCGCCGAGGTCACGGGCGGAATGCTGTTCGTGGAGAAGAGCTTCTGCACGACCGGCTGACCCGGTCACCACGGAGGGTCAGCGTCGTCCCGGCAGGTGCCACCGGTGCTCGTGCGCGTCGGCCTTGGGCTCATCCAGCAGCGCGGGCATCACTTCGCGCTCGAAGAGTTCGACGCCGGACAGGTCGTAGGCCGACTCCGCGAAGTAGGTGATCGCGTAGGTCATGCCCATGTCCTGCAGAGCGGAGAGCCGTTCGACGATCTGCTCGGGTGTGCCGACGGCCGGGCCGTTGCGGAAGCCGGGCAGTTGCTCGTCGATCTTCGACTCCGGCACGCCCGCCTGGCGCAGGTGGTCGGCGAACCAGGCAAGCCGGTCCTCGACCTCCTTCTCGGTCTCGCCGATGAAGACGTTGTAGTTGGCGCTGCGCACGATCTCGCCGAAGTCGCGCCCGACGTCGGCGCAATGCTGCTGCAGGAGAGCGGATTTGGTCGCGAACCCCTCGGGCGAGCCGTCGAAGTTGGTGTAGTCGGCATACTCCGCCGCGATCCGCAGCGTCACCTTCTCGCCACCACCGGCGACCCACATGGGTATGCCGTTGCGCGGCGACCCGGGCGCCGACGTGCCTTGCAGGGGACGGGGATAGCACAGCGCCCCGTCGACCTGATAGTGCTCGCCGTCGAGCGTGGCGCTCCCGGTGGTCCAGGCCTGCCGGAAGATCTCCACGCCCTCGCGCAGCGCAGCGAGCCGCTCCCCCGCCCGGGGGAAGCCGTAGCCATAGGCCCGCCACTCGTGCTCATACCAGCCGGCGCCGATGCCCATCTCGAGCCGGCCCTCGGAGACTATGTCGACGGTCGCGGCGACCTTCGCGAGATAGGCCGGGTTGCGATAGCTCATGCACGTGCACATCTGCCCCAGCCGGACGCGGCCGGTCACCGCGGCGAAGGCGGACATCATGGTCCACGCCTCGTGGGTCGCCTCCTGGCTCGGCATGGGCACCGTGTGGAAGTGGTCGTAGACCCAGATCGACTCCCACTCGGGGTTGGCGTCTGCGCGCCGCGCGAGCCCGGCCATCACCCCCCAGTGCTGTGCCGGGTCGATGCCGGCCAGATCCATCCGCCAGCCCTGAGGGACAAAGATGCCGAACCGCATACCCCCAACCTATCCCGACCGCGGCGAGCCGATCGGCCCACGCCGCCCGCCCCCGTAGAATTGCCGATCGTGTCCTACAGCGCCCCCGCCACCATCGCCGTCGTCGGCACCTCGTATGTCGGTCTCTCGCTCGCGATGCTGCTGGCGCGGCACAACACGGTGCGCGCCCACGACATCGACGAGCACAAGATCGCGATGCTGCGCGCGGGCAGCAGCCCCATCAGCGACCCCGACATCGAGCGCTTCCTCGCCGAGGAGGACCTCGACATCACCTACACCACCTCCCCCGAGGAGGCGTATGCCGGTGCTGAATACGTCATCATCGCCACCCCGACCAACTACGACGAGGTGACCAACTACTTCGACACCCGCTCCGTGGAGTCGGTCATCAAAGACGTCGCGCACACCAACCCCGACGCGGTCATGATCGTCAAGTCGACGATCCCGGTCGGTTTCACCCTCGGGATCCGCGAACGCCTGGACACCGACAATGTCATCTTCTCCCCCGAGTTCCTCCGCGAAGGCCGGGCGCTGCACGACAACCTGCACCCCAGCCGGATCGTGGTGGGCGAACTCAGCGACCGGGCCCAACGCTTCGCCGACCTGCTGCGGGACGCCTCCGAGGAGCCCGACGTGCCGGTGCTGCTGACCGGCAGCACCGAGGCCGAGGCGATCAAGTTGTTCGCCAACACCTACCTCGCCATGCGCGTCGCCTACTTCAACGAACTCGACACCTTCGCCTCCACCCACGGCCTCGACACCCGCCAGATCATCGAGGGCGTCGGCCTGGACCCGCGCATCGGCAGCCACTACAACAACCCGTCCTTCGGCTACGGCGGCTACTGCCTGCCCAAGGACACCAAGCAGCTGCTGGCCAACTATCAGGACGTCCCCCAGACTCTGATCAGCGCGATCGTCGACGCCAACACCACCCGCAAGGACTTCGTGGCGATGGACGTCGTCGCCAGGCAGCCGAAGGTCGTTGGCATCTACCGGCTCATCATGAAGGCCGGCTCCGACAACTTCCGCTCCTCATCGGTGCAGGGCATCATGAAGCGGATCAAGGCCAGGGGCATCGAGGTCATCGTCTACGAGCCCGAGTTCGCCCACGGCAGCTGGTACGGCTCCGAGGTCGTCGACAGCCTCGAGGAGCTGAAGGCCCGGGCCGACCTGATCGTCGCCAACCGACAGACGCCCGAACTCGCGGACGTCGCCGACAAGGTCTACACCCGCGACCTGTTCGGCTCCGACTGACGTCGATCTCAGCTGGAGGCGGGGCGCAGTTTCGGGTACTCGATCTTGGGGCAGGTGTCCATGACGACGTCGATGCCGGCCTTGCGGGCGCGGGCGGCGGCATCGGGGTCGACCACCCCGAGTTGCATCCAGATCGCGTCGATGTCGAGGCGCTCCTTGTTGGCGATGGCGTCGTCGACGACCGCGCCGACGTGCTCGCTGTTGACGAAGCAGTCGACGACCTTGACGTCCGTGCCGTCGGGGATGTCGGAGATGCTGGCGTAGCCCTGCTCTCCGTGCACGGTCTCGGCCTTGGGGTGCACCGGGATGATGGCCTTGCCCTGCTCCATCTTCAGGTAGCGGCTGATGTGCCAGGCATCGCGCTGGCGGTTGGTACTCAGACCGACGATCACCCACGTCCCTGGATCCACGAGCAGGTTCCGGACGAGGTCGGGGTCGTTCTGGTGCGTCATCGCCACCTGTTCAGTGTGGCACGCAGTGGCCCGCCGCGTCCGCGAGCGACATCCGCAATCCGCGAAGAAGGCGGGGGCGTCAGGACAGCTGCTCGCGCAACGCGGCACCTTTGTCGTATGCCGTCTGGCGCAGCGACTCCTGGAAGGTCACCATTGCGGCCCGCAGGCGTGCGGCCTCGTCGTCGGTGCCGGTGGCGAGGATGCGGGCGGCGAGCAGGCCGGCGTTGCGCGCCCCGCCGATGGAGACCGTGGCGACGGGCACCCCGGCCGGCATCTGGACGATCGACAGCAGTGAATCCATGCCGTCGAGGTACTTCAGCGGCACCGGCACGCCGATGACCGGCAACGGCGTGACGGAGGCGAGCATGCCGGGCAGGTGGGCCGCTCCCCCGGCGCCGGCGATGATGACGCGCAGGCCGCGGGCGGCCGCACCGCGCCCGTAGGCGATCATGTCCTCAGGCATGCGGTGGGCCGAGACGACATCCGCCTCATACGCAATATCGAACTCCTGCAACGCAATCACGGCCTGCTCCAGGACGGGCCAGTCACTGTCGCTGCCCATGACGACGCCGACGACGGGGTTCATTCGGTGACTACTCCTTGGAGATAATCGGCGGCATGCCGGGCCCGCTCGTGCGCATCGGCATACGACTCGCTGACGACGTTGACGTGCCCGATCTTGCGCCCGGGCCGCACGCCCTTGCCGTACATGTGCACGCGCAGTCCCGGGTCACGCGCCATCACGTGCTTGTAGGCAGGGTAGAGGGAATCGTATTGCCCCCCAAGGACATTCGCCATGACCGTCACGCCGCAACGGGGTCGCGGGTCACCGAGCGGCAGGTCGAGCACGGCGCGCAGATGCTGCTCGAACTGGCCGGTGATCGCGCCGTCCATGCTCCAGTGGCCGCTGTTGTGCGGGCGCATGGCGAGCTCGTTGACGACGAAGCCGTCGGCGGTCTCGAAGATCTCCACCGCGAGGACGCCGGTGACCCCGAGCTCACCCGCGATCCGCAGCCCGGCGGCGGTCGCGTCGGCCGCCAGATCGGGTGACAGGTCCTTTGCCGGCGCGTGCACCTCGACGCAGATCCCGTTCTCCTGCACCGTTTCCACCACCGGCCACGCCGCCGCCTGCCCCGACGGCGAACGCGCGATGAGCACGGCGAGTTCGCGCCGGAATGCGACCAGCTCCTCCAGTAGCACCGGCCCGCGCGCCAGCCACTCCGCCACCTCCTCGGGCGCGGAGGCGACGAGAACGCCCTTGCCGTCATACCCGCCGGTGGGCACCTTGGCGATCACCGGCCAGCCGACGGAATCACCGAAATCCGCGGCCTCAGCGGCCGTCGCGACGGCGGCCCAGCGAGGGCACGGTATGCCCAGCGCGGTCAACCGGGTGCGCATGGCGAGTTTGTCCTGGGCAAAGACGAGTGCCTCGGGGCTGGGATGCAGGGGAACCCCCGCCTGCGCCAACGCGGAGAGCACCGGCGCCGGCACGTGCTCGTGGTCGAAGGTGACCACATCGCAGTGCCGGGCGAAGTCGAGGACAGTCGCCGGATCCGTGTAGTCCCCCACGGGCGCCGAGCGCACGACCTGCGCCGCCGAGCCGTCGCCCTCCTCGGCGAGCACGCTCAGCGTGACGCCGAGTTCGGCTGCGGGGCCGGCGCACATCCGCGCCAGCTGGCCACCGCCGATGATCCCGACGACCGGGAAACCGCCGGGGGCTCGAAGCGGAGTGGGTGCACTGGCGTTCACCCGGCGAGGATACCGGCGACCGGCGCGCTGCCCAGTGCCGGGACAGGCCGCTGAGACAGGTAAAATCTGCCGGTGACGTCGCCCGCCCATGCATTCGTGGACTGGGTCCGCGGCACCATCAACGTCTTGTGGCGCGAGGTCGTGAAGTTCGGCATCATCGGCGCGCTCGCCTTCGTCGTCGACGTGGGCACGATGAACCTGCTGCGCAATACCGTCATGGAGGACAAGCCCACGACCGCCAAGGTCGTCTCGGCCTCGGTCGCGACCGTCTTCTCCTGGATCGGCAACCGGCAGTGGACCTTCCGGGCCCGCCGCAACCGCCCCGCTCACCACGAGTTCGCGCTGTTCGCCTTCACCAATATCGTGGCTCTGGTCATCGGCGCCGGCGCGATCGCGTTCTCCCACTACGGGCTCGGCCTGAAGACCCTTTTCGCCGACAATATCGCCAATGTCGTCGGCATCGGCCTCGGCACCCTGTTCCGCTTCTGGGCCTACCGCAAGTTCGTCTTCGCCAACGAACTGGACCCGGCGTCGGAGAGGAACAGCCCGAACACCGCCCCCTCGGCGCGCAACAGTTCCAGCCTGCCGTAGTTCTTCTCCGCCAGATCGCGGGCCAGGGCCAGCCCGAGGCCGGACCCCGACGAGGAGACGGATCGCTCGAAGATGTGTCGCGCGATGCCCGGGTCCACGCCCGGGCCCTCGTCGCTGACCTCGACGACGACGGTCGGCCCGCTGTGCCGGGCCGCCACCGAAACGGTGCCCGACCCGTGGGCGAGCGAGTTCTCGATGAGGGTGGAGAGGATCTGCGACAGGGCGTTGCGGGCGATGAAGACCTGCAGATCACGTTCGCCGTGCACGCGCATGCTGCGCCGGGTCTGGGCGAAGGCCGGCTGCCACTCGCGTTGCAGCGCAGCGAGAACCGAGTCGACGGACACGACCGCCGCCTCCGGCGGCCGGCGCTTGGCCCGGTTCATCAGGTCGTCGACGACATCGGTCAGGCGGGCGACCTGGGTGATCGCCACCCCGGCCTCCTCCTTGACGACGTCCGGGTCGTCGGTGTCGGCGATCTCCTCCAGCCGCAGCATCAAGGCCGCGAGCGGGGTGCGCAGCTGGTGGCTGGCATCAGCGGCGAAGTCCCGTTCGGCGGCCAACGATCGCGCCATGTCACCGGCACTCGCCGCGATGACCGCACTGACCGCATCCACCTCCGAGACGCCGGTCGCCAGCGGTGCCATGTTCGACTCGCCCGAGCCGAGGCGGGTCGCCTGGGCCGCGAGCGCCGACAGGGGTGCGGTCACCCGGGCCGCCTGGCGGCGCGCGACGACCAGCCCCAGGATGCTGGCGACAGCCGCCAGCGCGGCACAGATGCCGAAGACGATGAACACGAACGTGGTCGACGGCACCCGGTCCATCACCCGGTCGCCCGGGGCGCGGAAACCCGCGATGACGAGCAGCGACATGACCAGGGCCGCCATGGCGGCCAGGACGGCGGCCACCACCGACATGGTGGCGCGCACGAACAGGCGGTTCACGGGCTACTCGTCGACGTCGAGCCGGAACCCGACTCCGCGCACCGTCGAGATCAGGCGGGGCTCGTCGTTGTCGCCGAGCTTGCGGCGCAGCACGGAGATGTGCACATCGAGCGTCTTGGTCGAGCCGTACCACTCGGTGTCCCAGACCTCGTGCATCAGTTGCTCGCGGGAGACGACCTTGCCGCGGTCGCGGTGCAGCACCCGCAGCAGGGCGAACTCCTTGCCCGTGAGGCTGAGCTCTTCTCCGCGCAGGAACACCCGCCGCGACTCCTCGTCGATGACGAGCGCGGGTACGTTCTCGGGGTCCGCGTTGCCGCGGCGCAGCATCGCCCGGGTCCGCGCGAGCAGTTCGGCGAGCCGGAAGGGCTTCTTGACGTAGTCGTCGGCGCCGGCGTCGAGCCCGACGACGGTGTCCACCTCGTCGCTGCGGGCGGTCAGGATCAGCACCGGGGTGGTGGATCCGGCGGCCCGCAGCCGCCGGCAGACGTCGAGTCCGTCCATGGTGGGCAGGCCGAGATCGAGCACGACGAGGTCGACTCCGCGGAGGGCGACCTCGAGCGCGTCCGCGCCGTCGGCGCGGACTTCGACCTCATAGCCTTCGCGGCGCAGGGCGCGCGCCAGCGGCTCGGCGATAGCCTCGTCGTCCTCGGCGAGCAGCACCCTCGTCATGTCCCCATGGTATGCAGTGGGCCCCCGCCCTCGCTCCGGCGTCCGCCATGACTCCTGGTCACCTCGCGTGGCGTATGGGTCCCGATCCCGCGTAGCAAGCGGCGGCGCTGGGTGCGCAACCGGAAGCCGGACTGCTGCGCCAGGCGGGCGGCGAGCGCCTCGTCGGCGAGGACGCGGCCTTCCCCGGCGACCGCCGTCAGCCGCGAGGCACGGTTGACGGTGGTGCCGAAGACGTCACCGAGCCGGGAGAGCACGGGACCGTATGCCAGTCCCACGCGCACCTGCGGCAGCACCTCCTCCTCGGCCATCGTGTCGACCAGGTCGAGGGCGATCGCCGTTCCGGCCACCGGGTCCTGGTTGACGAAGAGGATCTCGTCGCCGACGGTCTTGATCACGCGGCCGCCGTGCGCGGTGACGATGTCGGACGCGAGCCGTTCGAAGCGTTGGACGATCACGGCCAGTTGCCGCTCGGTGGCCCGCCGCACCACCGAGGTGAAGTTGACCAGGTCGGCGAACCCCACCAGCCGCACCGGCCCGGAGCTGGCCTGCGCCGGGTCGGCGTCGCTGACCATCCTCGTCAGCGCGGCATACAGGTGGCGCCGCCAGGCATACACGAGCAACGGCTCGAAGGCGTCGGCGGCGGCCGTCAGGCGACGGGCGACCTCGGCCGCCGTCTGCGGATCGGCGCCCAAGCCGTCCGGCGAGACGTCGGGCGCGACCGACTCGGCGACCAGCTGGGTCTGCCACACCGACAGCCGGTCGGCGGTGCGGGCCACGGCGCGCGTCATACCCAACGCCAGCTGTTCGTCCACGCCACCGTCGTCGATGAGGCTGACGATCCGGTGCAGGGCAACGAGATCCGCTTCGGTGAAGACTCCCGAGTCGGAATGCTCGGTGGGGAAGCCGAGGGCATGCCAGAACGCCGTGACGCTGCTCAACGCCAGATCGGCGCGCTGAGAGACCTCCTCTCTCCCCGTCGCCACCGGCTTGCCGAGCAATCGCTCCTGAATGTGGTCCAGGAACTCCTGCACGGCCAGATCGTCCTGCCGCATGCTTCTCCCGTCGCCCTCCCTACTCTGCCACGCGCACGTGATGCACGTCACCTGCGGCGATGGCCCGCGTGGCGCCCGCCGGGTCCCGGACGAGCAGGCGCCCGTCGTCGTCGACACCGGTGGCCTCCGCCGCGACGGGCGCGCCCTGGGTCTGGACGGTGATCCGCGCGCCGATCGTGGAGCAGGCGGCGCGGTAGGCCTCCTGTGCCGCGCGCAGCTCGCCCCCGCCGGTATGCAGTGCGGCGAGCAAGGTGGTCAGCTCCTGGACGTAGGCGATCACCAACGCGCTGCGGTCGATGGCGCCGATCGGCCGGCCCAGTTCGAGGGCGAGTGAGGTGGCGGTGGGCACCGGCAGCTCCTCGCGGGTGTGGTCGACGTTGAGGCCGGCGCCGATGACGATGGCGTCGGGCGTCATCTCGCACAGGATCCCGGCGAGCTTGCCACCGGAGGCGGCGAGCAGGTCGTTGGGCCACTTCAGGTCGGCACGGTATGCCGTTTCGCGCGCCACGGCGGTGCGCAGCGCGAGCCCGGTGAGCAGGGGGACCCAACCCACGGCATGCGGCGGGACCGGCACTCGCAGCGACATCGCGAGCCCGGCGCGGGGAGTCTCCGTCCACTCCCGCCCGAGCCGCCCCTTGCCGCCGACCTGGTGCTCGGCGAGAACCAGCGCGCCGGGGGCGTCGAGCGCCAGCGCGGCGGTGTTGGTGGAGTCGATCTGGTCGTGGCAGAGCATCTGCGTGACGGAACTCTCCCGGAGGGCCGTCTCGATTCGCGGGAGATCTAGAGAAAGGCGCATGTGGGCAAGGCTATGTTTGGTCTCATGACCGCCGATGCCGCCGCTCAGGATGTCGACATCCACACCACCGCAGGCAAGCTTGCCGATCTCAAACGCCGTGTCGCCGAGGTCGCGCACGCGGGTGGACCGGTGGCCGTGGAGAAGCAGCATGCCAAGGGCAAGATGACCGCGCGCGAGCGCATCCTCACCCTGCTCGACGAGGGCACGTTCATCGAGATGGACAAATATGCCCGCCACCGCAGCAACGCCTTCGGGCAGGAGAAGTCGCGCCCCTACGGCGACGGCGTGGTCACCGGCTACGGCCTGGTCGACGGGCGCACGGTCGCGGTCTTCGCGCAGGACTTCACCGTCTTCGGCGGCTCGCTCGGCGAGGTCTTCGGCGAGAAGATCGTCAAGGTCATGGACTTCGCCATGAAGATCGGCTGCCCGGTCGTCGGGCTCAACGACTCCGGCGGCGCGCGCATCCAGGAGGGCGTCGTCTCGCTCGGCCTCTACGGCGAGATCTTCCTGCGCAATGTCCACGCCTCGGGCGTCATCCCGCAGATCTCGCTGATCATGGGCCCATGCGCCGGCGGCGCGGTCTACTCCCCCGCGATCACCGACTTCACGATCATGGTCGACAAGACCTCGCACATGTTCATCACCGGCCCGGACGTGATCAAGACCGTCACCGGCGAGGAGGTCGGCTTCGAGGAGTTGGGCGGCGCGCGCACGCACAACACCAAGTCGGGCAATGCCCACTACCTCGGCACCGACGAGGCCGACGCGATCGAATACGTCAAGGCCCTGCTGAGCTACCTGCCGTCGAACAACCTCGAGGAGCCCCCGGCCTACGACCTCGAGAACGACCTGGCGGTCACCGACCTCGACCTCGAACTGGACACGCTGATCCCGGACTCCGCGAACCAGCCCTACGACATGAAGACCGTCATCGAGCACGTCCTCGACGACGGCGATTTCCTCGAGGTTCAGGCACTCTTCGCGCCCAACATGCTCGTCGGGTTCGGGCGGATCGACGGCCGCAGCGTCGGCGTCGTCGCCAACCAGCCGATGCAGTTCGCCGGCACCCTCGACATCGACGCCTCCGAGAAGGCCGCACGTTTCGTGCGCACGTGCGACGCCTTCAACGTGCCGGTGCTGACATTCGTCGACGTGCCCGGCTTCCTGCCCGGCACCGACCAGGAGTGGAACGGCATCATCCGCCGCGGCGCGAAGTTGATCTACGCCTACGCCGAGGCCACCGTCCCCAAGGTCACCGTCATCACCCGCAAGGCCTATGGCGGGGCCTACGACGTCATGGGATCGAAGCACCTCGGTGCGGACATCAACCTGTCGTGGCCGACCGGCCAGATCGCCGTCATGGGCGCCCAGGGTGCGGTGAACATCCTCTACCGCAAGGAGATCAAGGCCGCCGAGGCCGCCGGTGACGATGTCGTCGCGCTGCGTCAACAGTTGATCACCGACTACGAGGACACTCTCGCCAACCCCTATATCGCCGCCGAGCGCGGGTATATCGACACCGTCATCTCCCCCTCCAACACGCGGATGAACGTCACGCGAGCTTTGCGGGCCCTGCGCAACAAGCGCGAGTCCCTGCCGCCCAAGAAGCACGGCAACATTCCCCTGTGATGGATCAGCAGATGACCGAGAACACCCAGAGCGCGGACGGTGCGTCCGGCCCGGACGCGCGGCCGGTCCTGCGGATCGTGCACGGCAAACCCGATGCGGCGCAGATCGCGACGCTCGTGGCGGTGCTGTCCGCCGCCGGTGGCGACGAGGAAGCGGCCGGGCCGCGGCGGATCAGCCAATGGTCCAGTCCCGAGCGGGCCGTCCGGGCGCCCGCGCACCCGAGCCGCGGCGCCTGGCGCACCAGCGCGTGGGCCAGATGACCCCACAAGGTTCCCGCCACCATGTCCCAACGGCTGGCGCCGCTGTGCGGCGCTGTTTGACGGGCTCGAACCTGCTCTAGGCCAGGATGTAGTCGCGCAGACCCGGCGAGCCGGCGGCGGAGGCGCGGAAACGTTCCTTGGCGTCGCTGTCACCCATGGCCGCGCGGAAGCTCACCGGCACGGTGACGTCGTGACGGGGACGCTCGAGGATCTCGACGGCGTCACCGACGCGGATCGAACCAGCCTGCAGCACAGCGAGATAGGCCCCGGTATGGCCGCGCGCCGCGAATCGCTTCACCCACTGTTTCTCCTGCATCCGGCCGGCGAAGGTCGAGCACGGGATTCGCGGGCCGGTCACCTGCAGCACCGCGGTGCCGATTCGCCACACCTCGTCCACCAGCGCGCCATCGACGTCCAGTCCCGCCGTGGTCAGGTTCTCTCCGAACATCCCGTCGGGCAGCTCGCGGCCCAGCTCCGCGCCCCACCAGTCGAGTTCCTCGCGGGCCACGGCGTACACCGCCTGGCCGTCGCCGCCGTGATGCTTGGCGCTGCCGATGAAGTCTCCGACGACACCGCTGTGCCCCTTGACCGGCCCGGGGGCGCGCACGTCGATGCGGTCGGTGGGCGCCTTCACGATGCCGGTCGGTTGCCGTGACCGAGTGTTCGAGACCGTGGGTGACCCGATATTGACCGAGTGGATGCGCGCCGTCACAGGCAAACCCTATGGCAGCGATTCAGCCCGCATCCGGCAGTCCGGTCGGGTAGCCTCTCGCCCCGTGACCAGGACACCTACCGATGTCGACGCCATTGCGGAGGGACACTTCGAAGCCGAGGTCGCCCTCTCCCCCATCACGGCCACAAGCCTGGGGATCCCCGGACACGACGACCAACTCGACGACTTCGGTCCCGATGGTTTCGCGGCCGGCTCCGCGTTGCGGCGAGAAACCCTGGCCCGCCTCGCCGCGGCCACCCCCTCCGACGACATCGACGCGGTGACGATCGCCGCGATGCGCGAGCGACTCGGCGTAGCGGAGGAGATCTACGCTGCGGGACTTGAGGATTCGGCGCTCAACGTCCTCGCGTCGCCCCTGCAGGGCATCCGCGGGATCTTCGATCTGATGCCGACCGACACCGACCGCGAATGGAGCACGTTCGGCGCCCGCTTGAGCGCCGTGCCGGCGGCCCTCGACCAGTGGGTCACCACCTTGCAGGCCGCGGCCGCGCGGGGACAGGTGGCGCCGCACCGCCAGGTTGCGGCCTGCATCGGTCAATGCGCCGAATTCGTTTCTGACGACGGCTATTTCGCCGGCTTGCGCAACGGACTGGCCGCCGCCGGCGGCCTCGACGACGCGGTGCGTGCCCGCGTCGGCGAGGGCATCGACGCGGCGGCCACGGCCTACGATGCACTGGGCCGGACACTGCGCGAGACCCTCCTCGACAAGGCACCCGAGGTCGACGCCTGCGGCATCGACACCTACCGGCTGCACTCCCGTTACTTCCTCGGCAGCGAGGTCGATCTCGCCGAGACCTACGACTGGGGGCAGGAGGAACTCGCCCGCATCGAGGCGCAGCAGACCGAGGTGGCGGACCAGGTCCAGGCCGGCGCCACGCTCGAGGAGGCGATCGACATCCTCGACGCCGACCCGGCATACCAACTGCACGGCACCGAGGCCCTGCAGGTATGGATGCAGGCCAAGGCGGACGACGTCATCGACGCCCTCGCCGACGTGCACTTCGACATTCCCGGGCCGGTGCGCGTCATCGAAGGCTGCATCGCCCCGACCCAGACCGGCGGCATCTACTACACCGGCCCCAGCGACGACTTCAGCCGTCCCGGGCGCATGTGGTGGTCGGTGCCTCGCGGCGTCACCGAGTTCACCACCTGGCGCGAGCTGACGACCGTCTATCACGAGGGCGTGCCCGGCCATCATCTGCAGGTCGCGCAGACCGTCTATCGCCGCGAGCTGCTCAACAGCTGGCGCCGCCTGTCCGCATGGACCTCGGGCCACGGCGAGGGCTGGGCTCTCTACGCCGAGCGCCTCATGGCCGAACTCGGCTTCATGGACGACCCCGGCAACCGCCTCGGCTGGCTCGACGGTCAGTCCCTGCGCGCCGCCCGCGTGGTCGTCGACATCGGCGTCCACTGCGGCTTCGCGGCGCCCGCCGAAGTCGGCGGCGGTGCCTGGGACTACGACAAGGCCTGGCGTTTCCTGCGCGCCCACACCCAGATGGAAGAGGCGATGCTCCGCTTCGAACTGGACCGCTACCTCGGCTGGCCCGGCCAGGCCGCGTCCTACAAGATCGGCGAGCGCCTCTGGCTCCAACTGCGCGAAGAATCCCAGCAACGCGCCGGAAAGGCCTTCGACCTCAAGGAATTCCACCGCCGGGCCCTCGACATCGGCGGCGTCGGCCTCGATACCCTGCGCGCCGCCGTCCTCGGGGAGCCCTGACTCTCCCCCTGCGTGTTGGCTCGCGGGCCGGGTGGGTGGGGCCACCCGGCCCCGCTCTCCGGTCACCCAATCCGCCTCTCCGGTCACTCGCCCACTCTCTCGGACGGAGGCGCTTTACCGCCTGAGCTCCTGGGTTGGGGGCTCCGGCCGGCTGACGGACACCGCATGCGCCCGGGCGGGGGAGAATGCGTCGCGTGGATCTCGTCCTGACCCTGGTCGCCGTCGCGGCCGCCGTCATACTCTTCGCGCGGCTGAGCGAGCCGCTCGGCATACCCTCCCCGCTCACCCTCCTCGGTGTCGGCGTAGCCGCCTCGTTCATCCCGGGGATTCCCGAGCTGGAGCTCTCGCCGGATGTGGTGCTCTTCGGGTTGCTGCCGCCGCTGCTGTATGCCGCCGCCCTCGCCACCTCGCTCGTGGACCTGCGCCGCCTGATCACTCCGATCCTCGGGTTGTCCGTCGGCCTGGTGCTCTTCACCGCGCTCGGGGTCGCGGTGGTCGCCAACTGGTTGTTGCCCATCGACTTCGCGCTCGCCTTCGCGCTCGGTGCCATCGTCGCGCCGCCGGATGCCGTGGCGGCGACGGCGGTGGCCCGGCGCATCGGGCTGCCGCGGCGGATGACGACCATCCTCGAGGGCGAGTCACTCCTCAACGACGCGACGGCCCTGGTGTCCCTGCGCACGGCGCTGGGCGCCGCGGGGCTCGCTGCCCACGGATCGGGCAGCCAGGCAGGTCATGAGGAGATCGGATTCCTCGACGTGGCCCAGGATTTCGGCATCGCCGTCTTCGGCGGCATCGCGATCGGCTGGCTGGTCTTCGTGGTCGTGGGGATCGTCCGGCGCAATCTCACGGAGCCGCCCGCCGACACGGCCCTGTCCTTCGTCGTGCCCTTCCTGGCCTATGTGGCGGCCGAGGAGATCCATGCCTCCGGAGTGCTCGCCGTCGTCACGGCGGGTCTGTTTCTCGCCCACCAGGCGCCGGTCCTGCAAAGTGCCTCTTCGCGCCTGTCCGAGCGCGTCAACTGGGCGAGCATCACGTTCCTGCTCGAGAACGCCGTCTTCCTCCTCATCGGCCTGCAGATGCAGTCGATCATCCGCGACGTCGTCGACAGCGAGCTGACCCTGGCGCGCAGTGTCCTGATCGGTCTCGCCGTCCTCGCGGCGACGCTCCTCCTGCGCCCGCTGTGGGTCTTCCCCTTCTCGGCCATCTTCAGCCGAGCCGAGTCCTCCCCCTCCGAACGCCGGCGCGCCAGCGCCGTCAGCTCGTGGGCGGGTATGCGCGGCGTGGTCACCCTCGCCGCCGCGCTCACCTTGCCGGAGGACACGCCGCTACGTCCCGTGCTGGTGCTCATCGCGCTGATCGTCACGGTGGGAACCCTTGTCCTGCAAGGGTTCACCCTGCCGGGCTTGGCTCGCCGCCTGGACGTGCGGGGCCCCGATCCGCGGGAGGACGCGCTCGTCGAGGCCACCGTGGTCGGCGCCGCGACCGGCGCCGGACTGCGCGCCCTCGAGAGCGACGAGAACGCCGACCCCGACTTGGTCGCCCGGATCCGCGAACAGTCGACGAGTCGCGTCAACCGCATCTGGGAACAGCTCGGCGGCGACGGCGCGGAGACGCCGAGCGAGGCATACCGCCGCCTGCGCCTGTCGATGATCGGCGCCGAACGCGCCGAACTGCTGCGCATGCGTGACGCCGACGAGGTCGACCAGCATGTCCTCGCGCGGGTGCTCAACGGGATGGACGCCGAGGAGGCGGCACTGGCATACGGGCAGCAACGCTCGGGGCGCCTGCGGGAGACTCCGCTGCGTCCGCCGGACGCCGTGGCGGCCGCCTGCGAGCACCTGAAGGCGCAGCCGGCCTGCGTGGTGCCCGACACCGCCGACGGCTGTCACCGCTGCCTCGAGGCGGGTATGCAGTGGGTCCACCTGCGCATGTGCACCGCGTGCGGGCACGTCGGCTGTTGCGACTCCTCCCCCGGCAAGCACGCCAGCGCGCATTTCCACGACACCGGCCATCCCGTCATGCGCTCACTCGAGCCGGGCGAGGCGTGGCGCTGGTGCTTCGTCGACGAGGCACTCGGCTGAGAACGTCGTGGGTAAAACTCAGTCCAAGGCGGCGGCACTGCGCAGCAGTCCCCGCGAAGCCGTCAGGCCGGCGAAGAGGAGGGCCACCGAAAGGCCGACGGCCACCGCGAAGCGCACCAGCATGCCGGTTCCGACGAAGGATGCGAGAGCGGCGAAGAGCAGCAACGAGAAGCCCAGGGTCAGGCCCATCGTGATCAGCAGCGGCAGGCCGACCTCGAGCGTCCGCGCCCGGTGCAGGGTCGCGAGATCCGTTCCGGCATAGGCCAGAGCGCGGTACTGCGGTGCCTGGTCGAGCACCCGGGCGGCTTGGACGACACCGGCCGAGGTCGCGGCGATGACGGACACGATCCCCAGCGTGACGAGGGCACCGGTACCCATGTCCTCGGCGAGATACGGCAGTTTGTCGCCGGGCTCTGTTTCGATCCCGTCGGTGACGGTGGCCAGAGTCGCGAGGAGGATGCCCAGCGCCATCGTGCTCGTCGTGCGCCACGCGCTGCGCGGGTCGTCGACGATCCGGCGCGCGGCCAGCATCGTCGCGGGGCGCCGCGACAGGCGCGCCACCATCCGGCCGAAGACCATCAACGCCCATGGCCCGATCAGGTTGATCGAGGCGACGGCCGCGACGAGCGCGGCCGCGAGCACGCCGATACCGACCTGGCCCATGCCGCCCGACACGGCCACCCACGCAGCCATGAGGAGGCCGGTCGCGCCGACCCGCAGCAGGCTCAATCGGGCCGGCGTCACCCGGTTCGTCACCCCGAGCGGCGTGATGGCGACTGTCGCCATGCTCACCAGCCCGGAGAGCGCAGCCAAGGTGGCGAGGGCGGCAATGGACGTGAGGAGGACGACCGGCCCCACCCAGAGTTCGTGGACCTGCAAATGGCTGCCCAAGAACGGGATTCGAGCCAACAACGGCAACGAGGCAAGGTATGCCGCCGTCCCCAGTCCCGCGCCCGCGAGCGCCTGGCTCGTGGTCTCCAGGACGGTCATGAGTGTCGCTTGACCCGTGGTCGCGCCGGCGAGCCGGAGCTGGGCGAGACGGTGGTTGCGCCGGCTCACCATCAGGCGTGCGGCCACCCCGCCGAGGGTGAGGATCGGCACGGCCATCAGACCCACGGCCAGAGCGGCCAGGATCGTGTAGAGCGCAGCCGGGTCGGACTCGCCCGGGCCGTCGACGAGCCCGCCGACGCGCCGGCCGTCGACGGCGACGAGACCGGAGACAGCGATGAGGAGGCAGGCCGAGGCGACCGCGAAGGCGAGCACCGGAAGCAGGGTGATCAGTCGCGCGCCGTCGTCTGCTCGGCGGCCCAGATGCCACCACAAGCGCACTGTCGGCGTGAGGGTGGTCATCGGGTCGTTCCTCGGTGGTGTTCGGAGACCAGGCGCCCGTCGCGCATGACGAGGATGCGCTCGCAGAAGCCGGCCACCCCGGGGTCGTGGGTGACGACGATCAGGGAGGCGCCGTGCGCGCGGGTCGCGGCCACGAGCTGGCCCATGACCGCCGCACCCGTCTGCTGATCCAGCGCGCCTGTGGGCTCGTCGGCGAAGACGACTCCCGGAGTGGTGGCCAGCGCGCGGGCGATCGCCACGCGCTGGGCCTGACCACCCGACAACTCCCCGGGACGCCGCTCTCTCAGTCCCTGCAGACCCAGCCCGTCCAGGATCGCGCGCACCCGGCGCACGGCGTCCGGCCGCGGCATACCGGCGAGCATCAGCGGCAGGGCCGCATTCTCCTCGGCCGGCAGCTCCGGGAGCAGCTGGCCGGACTGGAAGACGAACCCGAAATCCTTGCGGCGCAATGCCGCCCGGCTCCGGTCCGAGAGCCGTGACAGGTCATGGCCACGCCAGTGCACGGCCCCGGAGGTGGGCCGCACGATGCCGGCCAGGACGTGCAGGAGCGTCGTCTTGCCCGACCCGGAGGGCCCCATGACCGCGACGGATTCGCCGACGGCGATGCGCACGCTGACACCGGCGAGGGCCGGCGGGGTGTCGGCGGTGCGGCCGTAGGAGTGGACGAGGTCGCTGGCGAGCAGGTCGGCGGCGTCCAGGTGGGCCGACGGGACGGGCGAGTGGGGCATGGCGAAGCGGGTCATGGGGGATTACTCCTGTGCGAGTGCGATTGCGGGGGCGGTGCGGGAAGCCCGGCGGGCGGGCAGCAGCGAGGCAAGCAACCCGGCGGACAGTGCTGCGGCGGCGATGAGGACGAGGCGAGGCCACGGCATACCCAGGCTCACCGTCATCTCTTCGCCGGCGATGGTGTGGGCGCCGGCCCAGCCATAGCCGATGCCCAGTGCGACACCCACCAAGCCTCCGACGAGCGCTATCAGCCCGGCCTCGACGGCGACCGCCCGCCGCAGTTGCCGGCGAGTCAGGCCGAGGGCGCGCAGGAGTGCGTGCTCCTGGCCGCGTTCGAGGACCGACAGGGAGATCGTGTTGGCGACGCCCACGACCGCGATGACGATCGCCACAGCCAGCAGGGCGGCCGCGACGGCGAGCACAGTGTCGAGGATGTCGACGAACTCCTGCCGCTGCTGCGCGGTGCCGCTCACGGTGACGCCGGGCGTCGTCGCCAGCGCCGACTCGAGATCGGCCATCAGGGCACCGCTGTCGGCGGCCGTGTCGAGGCGGGCCAGAACGGCAATCGGCCCGGGGGCCGAGGCGATCGACCGCAGTTCGCTCCGCGGCATGAGCACGGCCGCCGGCAGGTTGTCGGCGATCTCGACGATCAGGTCCGCCGACCCTTTGTCTCCGGAGAATCGCACCCGTTCGCCGGCTTTGACGCCCGCGTCCTTGGCGACTCCCGGCGAGACGAATGCCCTGCCTGAGCGAAGCGCACTGGTGATCGCGTCGTCGTGGATGACGTCCACCTCGGCGACGTCGATGCCGCGCACGTCCATCTCGCGCGACCCGACGGTGGCGTGGGCGCCGAGCAGCGTCGTGGTCTCGGCAACGCCTGACACTGCGGCGATCAGTGGTTCGACCCGGGCCGGCAGCGCCGCGTCAGGGAGGGCCGAGGCGACGACATCGACGGCCATCTTGTGGTCGAGCAGGGTGTCGACCGAGCGGAGCAGGGTGGCCGCCCCCACGGTCATGGTGGAGATCAGCGTGACACCGACGAGCAGGGCGGTCGCCGTGTTCGCCGTCCGGGAGCGATTGCGGACCGCATTGTCGACAGCCAGTTCCCCCGGCACCCCCGCCAGGCGCTGCACGGGTGAACCGAGTCCGCGGATCAGCGCGGGCACGAAGACGATCGCGAGCAGCACGACGCCCACGAAGGACACGGCACCGCCGATCAGCCCGGCGAGGAGTTGGTGCCTGGCGCCGCCGAAGGCCAGCAGCCCCGCTCCCGCGAGGGCGGCGGTCACGCCGATGCCGAGACGCGTGCCGCTGGTGCGTGCCCTAGCCGGCGCCCCGAGGTCGGGGCGCAGCGCCGCCAACGGCGTCACCTGGGTGGCGCGGCGCAGCGGCGCCAGGCTCGCAAGCACCGTGACGCCGGTGCCGACGAGCAGCGGCCCGAGCAGGTCCAGAGGGCGAACCACCAGGCCGGACCCGGCGAGCGCTTCCGTGCTGTCGAAGGCGGCCAGTGTCCGCATACCCGCCCAGGCCAGCGCCGCCCCCGTCGCCACGCCCGCGAGCGAGGCCGCGAAGCCGACGACGAGAGCCTCGAGCGACATCGCGCGCAGGAGTTGCCGGCGCGTGGCGCCGACGCATCGCAACAAGGCGGTCTCCCGGGTGCGGCGGGCGGCCAGGATCGCAAAGGTGTTGGCGATGACCAGTGCGGAGACGAAGAGGGCGATGCCGGCGAAGCCCAGGAGCAGCAGCCGCAGCACGTCGGTGCCGCCGGTCACCTGCACCCGCAGGTATGCCGCGTGGTCCGCCCCAGTGCGGGCCATCGCCGTGTCGCCCAGCGCCGTGTTCAGCGCCGCGACAAGGGTTTTGGGGTCCGTCCCGGCGGTTGCGGTCACGTCGAGTTCGGCGAAGTCGTCCTCCCCGCTGACGGCGGCGACCGCCGCGCTCGTCGTGAACGCGTAGGTCCCACCACCGGAGAAGACGAAGTCGCCGGCGGTGTCGATGACGCCCACGACGGTGAAGCGGTGTGGCCCGTCGGCGCCGGCGTAGTCCACGTGATCTCCGATGCGGAGGTTGGTGCTGTCCCGAGTCGTGCTGGTGATGGCCACCTCCGAGTCCGACGCCGGCAGGCGGCCCGCCACGAGGTGGGAGCGGGACCCCGCGGCCGGAGGCGTCGTGAGGATGACGACGCGGCTGGAGTCGCCCGACGGGCGAACCGCGGCGAAGCGGACCTCGTGGACGTCCTGGACTCCAGGGACCGCTTCGACCTTGGCGAGGGTCGACGCGGGCATGATCCCGACCTCCCGTGACGGTGGGGAGATCACGGCGGAAAAGCCTGCGCCCGCGCCGGCGATGGAGTCGGACAAGCCTTTGACGGCCGTCGTTCCCAGCACCAGGCTGGTGGTCAGGAAAGCCACTCCGAGCAGGATCGCGAGCCCGGGGGCGATGAACCGGCGAGCCTGGGTGCGCAGTGACGCGAGGGCGACGTCCAACATCGCGTCAGGCCCCCAGACCGCGCAACGCGTCGAGCACCGAATCCGCTGTGGGCGAGACGATCTCGCCCGCGACGACACCATCCGCCAGCAGCACGACGCGGTCGGCGTATGCCGCGGCGCCGGGGTCGTGAGTCACCATGACGATCGTCTGGCCGAGGTCCTGCACGGAGGCCCTCAGGAAGTGCAGCATCTCCGCCGAGGTGCGCGAGTCGAGGGCGCCGGTCGGCTCGTCGGCGAAGAGCACGTCGGGACGCGTCAGCAGGGCGCGGGCGACAGCGACCCGCTGCTGCTGCCCACCGGAGAGTTCGCTCGGCCGGTGCGCGAGTCGGTCCGCGAGGCCCAGCGTCTCCACCACCTGCCCGAGCCAGCCCTGGTCCGGCCGTTTGCCGGCCAGCCGCAGCGGCAGCGAGATGTTCTGGGCCGCGGTCATGGTCGGGACCAGGTTGAACGCCTGGAAGACGAACCCGACGCGCTCGCGGCGCAGCCGGGTGAGGGCGTCGTCGCCGAGCGCGCTGAGTTCGGTCTCCCCGAGCCACACCTGGCCATCGGTCGGTGCGTCCAGTCCGGCCAGGCAGTGCATGAGCGTGGACTTCCCCGAACCGGAGGGCCCCATGATCGCGGTGAACTCCGCGCGGGCGAAGGAGGTGGTGACACCACGCAGCGCGGGCACGGCGGCGGACCCGCTGCCGTAGATCTTGGTCAGCTGCCGGGCGCGGACGGCGGCGGTTGTGGCGGGCGTATCCGGGTGGCGGACGGTTGTTGTCGTCATGCCCACAACGATTCCGCCACAACCGGGTTCGCCGCATCGGACCGCGGTCTGGACCTGCCCAGCGCGGCTGCGACCGCGGGACTACGACCGCGGTCGCACCTCGACGAGCCCCGTCTCGTAGGCGAGCAGCACCATCTGGACCCGATCCCGCAGATCGAGCTTGTGCAGGACCCGGCCGATGTGGGTCTTCACCGTCGCCTCGGCCATGAAGAGCGTGGCGGCGATCTCGGCATTCGTCAGCCCCCGCCCGACGGCCGTGAGCACCTCGACCTCGCGGGCCGTCAGGGGCGCCAGGCGGGAGCGATCCGCCGCGGCGGGCGCCCCGGGCGAGTCCGGCAACGCGCCGGCGAAGTGGTCGAGCAGCCGGCGTGTCGTCGAGGGGGCGATGACCGAGTCCCCCCGGTGGACGGCCCGGATCGCGGCCAGCAGATCAGCCGGGCCGGCGTCCTTGAGCAGGAAGCCGGCGGCACCGGCCTTGAGCGCCGCGAAGGCGTATTCGTCGAGGTCGAATGTCGTCAGGACGACCACGCGCGTGGCGCCGCTTCCCTTGCCACACAACGCCTTCGTGGCAGCCACGCCGTCCATCCGCGGCATCCGGATGTCCATGAGGACGACGTCCGCCGGGACGGAAGCCAGCTGGTCGAGGGCCGCCTGACCGTCTCCCGCCTCGCCGACGACCGTCATATCGTCCTGGGCGTCGAGCACCATACGGAAACCGGCACGGACGAGTTCCTGGTCGTCGACGAGGAAGACCCGGATCGGGCTCTGGCCCGGCTGCGGCACGGACTCGCTCATCACTGCTCCCCTGTCGTTCCCGTCGGAATGAGCGCCTGCACCCGCCAGCCACCACCCGGCGCGGGGCCGGCGACGAAGCTCCCGCCCACCTGGTGGATGCGCTCCCGCATCCCGATCAGGCCGTTGCCCTGTCCGTCGCCGGAGCCCGTGCCGGAACCGTTGTCGCGCACCTCTATCCGCACCGGCTCACCGTAGTCGACCGTCACGCGCGCGGCCGCCCCGGGCCCGGCGTGACGCAGGACGTTCGTCAGGGACTCCTGAACGATGCGGTATGCCGCCAGGTCGCCCTCGCGGGGCAACGCGCGGCGGTCGCCGCGTTCGTCGAGCTCGACCATCAACCCGGCTTGTCGCGTCCCGTCGATCAACTCGTCCAACTGCGCGAGCGAACTCGTCGGCGCGTAGTCCTCGGCATCCCCCTCCTGACGCAGGACCCCGACCAGTCGCCGGGTCTCGGCGAGCGCCGAACGCGCCGTCTCCCCAATGGTTTTCAAGACGTCCCCCGCCTGTTCGCGGTCCCAGGAGGACGCGTGCTCGGCGGCATACGCAGCACCATCGGACTGCACGACGACGACGGAGAGGCTGTGCGCGACGATGTCGTGCATCTCCCGGGCGATCCGCGCGCGCTCGGACTGCGTCGCGAGGGCGACCCGCTGGTCGCGGTCCCGGCGCAGCGCGAGGTTCTGCTGTTCGAGCCCGGCGACCAGGTCCTGGCGTTTGCGGTTCAGATCACCCCAGATCCAGAAGGTGATGACGAAGGCGGACAGGAATGCGCCGCCGGTGGCCGTCGCGGTGAAACCACCAGGTTCGAAGGTGTTCCAGTCCACCACCGCGAGGAAGCCGGACACCGCACAGACGGCCAGACCCACCCGGCGCATCCGCACATCGTCCGAATAGCGCGTCAGTGCGTACGCGACGACGAGGACCGCCGCGTCGGTCGGGAAGAGGTTGTCCGACGCGACGAGCTGGACCACGCATCCGGCTACGACCAACCAGAACGCCGTCACCGGCCGGCGACGCCGCAGGGCCACGCCGGCGGTGTGCAGGGACGAGACCACCAGACCCGGGACAAGCGACTCGTTGCCCTCCCGCGGCCCGGTCAGCAGGCTCAGAAGCACGAAGAAGCCCAGGACCAGCCAGAAGAGCGCGGCCGTCAGGAGATCCCAGGCCCACGGGTGGTCGCGCGGGAACGCCCGAGCGGCGCGCCACCAGCGTCGGGGCGCCGTCGCGGAGGGATCGGGCGCGGAACTCACGCACTCGACAATATGGGGCGCAGACCCCTCGCACATCCGACCACGGTCGCAGTTGGCGCGTCGGTTGCCCCGGTTGTCCGGGGACGGATGGCGCTCGGCATAGATTTCTCGTATGCCGACCACTCGCCTCATCCTCGCGTCCGCCTCGCCCGCACGGCGGAACCTGTTGCGCCAGGTCGGGATCGAGGCGAGTGTCCTGCCCAGCGCGGTCGACGAGGACGCGCTCATCGCCGACCTGCGGTCCCGCTTCGGTAACCTCGCGCCCGAGGACCTGGTCATGGGGCTCGCGCGCGCGAAGGCCGAGGACGTGGCGAGCGGGCGCGACGCCCTTGTCCTGGGCTGCGACTCGATGCTCGAGCTCGACGGCGAGGTGCACGGCAAGCCCGCCGACGCCGCGGAGGCCACCGACGGGTGGCGGCGGATGCGCGGGAAGGCCGGGACACTGCATACCGGACACTGGCTGATCGACGACCGTGACGACGGCTCCGGCGGGCTCGTCGGCGCCACCGCCTCGACCCGCGTGCACTTCGCCGACCTGACCGACGCCGAGATCGCCGCCTACGTCGCCACCGGCGAGCCGCTGCGGGTCGCCGGGGCCTTCACCGTCGACGGCCTCGGCGGCGCCTTCGTCACCGGCATCGAGGGCGACCACCACAATGTCGTCGGCCTCTCCCTCCCCCTCCTGCGAGACCTGTTGGGAGAGCTCGGCATTGCCTGGTACGACCTGGCTCCCCAAGGAACCTCTGCTAACAGAGGTTAGTCAAATCAGCACACCTAGGGAGGTCTGCTGATTTGACTAACCTCTGCTGAGTTGGGGCTCTCCGGTGGTGTCAGTCCCGGATGAGGAAGTCGCCGTAGGTCTCCTTGGCGTGAGTGAGGGCGGCGACATAGCCGGCGCGCTCGTAGCCGGACGCGTCGACACCGGTCCCGACGGCGAGCAGGCCGCGGAAGGCGTCGACCGTGGCGTACTGTTTGCGCTCCATCCACGCGGCCAGTTCGGCGAGAAGCACTGCGGCATAACCCGGTCCGTGCCGCAGCAAGGCTGAGGCCGTCATGACGACGTCCGCGCCGGCGAGGAGGTACTTCGCGACGTCGGCACCCGTCTCGACACCGGTGGTCGCCGCCAGCGACGCCTGCACGCGACCACGCAGGATGGCGACCCACGTGCGCGCGAGGCCGGCCTCGTTCGGCGCCGACAGCGACACCGCCGGATGGACCTCGAGGGTCTCGATGTCGATATCGGGCTGCAGGAAGCGGTTGAACAGCACCAGCCCGTCGACGCCCGCCTCGTCCAGCTGCCGGCACATCGCCCCCGTGGCGGAGAAGAAGGGCGACAGCTTCATCGCCACCGGCACGCCGACCGCCGCCGTCACCGTCTGGACGATCTCGACGTGGCGCTCCTCGATGCCTGAACTGGAGACGTCGAGATTGCCCGGCACGGCATAGGGATTGACCTCGATGGCCGCCGCGCCGGCCGACTCCATCCGCTTGGCCATATCGGACCAGCCGTCGAGGCTCGACCCGTTGAGGCTCGCGATGACCGGAATGTCCACGGCCGCAACGCAATTCTCGAGGTGCTTCAAATAGGGCGTCGCGCCGTCCGTCCCGAGTTCCACCTCGGGGAAATAGGACGTCGCCTCCCCGAAGGAGTCCTCGTGCATCGCGCTGACCTCGAAGTCGCGCAACTCCTGCAGCCGGATCTGCTCCTCGAAGAGCGAATACAGCACCACTGCCCCCACGCCTGCGTCGGCCAGCTCGCGAACCCCGTCCGCCGTCTGCGACAGCGGCGAGGCGGAAGCGAGCAGGGGGCAGCGCAACGGCAGTCCGAGGTATGACGTGTGCAGATCCATCAGTCCTTCTTCCGCGAGTCGGGGAGGAACTGGGCGGCCTCGCGGGTCGCCATCTCCTCGTAGGTCGCCCAGCGCTGATCGACGGCCTGCTGCGCCATCTCCAGGAGCCGCTCGGCCTCCTCAGGTGCCGACGCCTTGAGCATCCGGTAGCGCAGCTCCTTGTAGATGTAATCCGAGAGCGGGATCGTCGGGCGCGGGCTGTCGAGGAAGAACGGGTTCTGCCCGCGCTCACGGACCTTCGGGTCGTATCGCATCAACGGCCAGTGCGCGGAGTTGACCGCCCGCTTCTGCTGCTCCAACCCCTTGCTCATCTCGATGCCATGCGCGATGCAGTGGCTGTAGGCGATGACGATCGACGTGCCGTCGTAGGCCTCCGCCTCGCGGAACGCGCGCAGCGTCTGCTGCGGGTCTGCGCCGAAGGCCACCCGGGCGACATAGACGCTGCCATAGGCGACGGCCTGCAGCGCGAGGTCCTTCTTCGCGATCGTCTTGCCGGCTGAGGCGAATTTCGCTACGGCCGCAATGGGAGTCGCCTTTGAGGACTGGCCGCCGGTGTTGGAGTAGACCTCGGTGTCCATGACGAGGATGTTGACATTGCGGCCGCTGGCGAGGACGTGGTCCAGGCCGCCGGACCCGATGTCGTAGGCCCACCCGTCGCCGCCGACGATCCACACGCTGCGCCGGACCAGGTGGTCGGCGACGCTGCGCAGGTCCTCGGCCATGGGGCCCTCGACGCCCTCCAGCCGCCGCAGCATCTCGTCGACCCGCGCGCGCTGCGCGGCGAGCTCGGACTCCCGGATCTGCGGCGCCGTGAGGATCTCGTCGACCAGTGCGGCGCCGATCTCCTCGCGCATGGCGCTCAGGCGCTGTTGCGCAAGCTGCGTATGCAGGTCGCTCGCCATCTGCAGGCCGAGCCCGAACTCCGCGTTGTCCTCGAACAGGCTGTTGGACCACGCCGGCCCGCGCCCCTGGGCGTTGCGGGCCCAGGGAGTCGTCGGCAGGTTGCCGCCGTAGATGGAGGAACAGCCGGTGGCGTTGGCGACGGTGAGCCGGTCGCCGAAGAGTTGGCTGAGCAGCTTCAGGTATGGCGTCTCACCGCACCCGTTGCAGGCGCCGGAGAACTCGAAGAGCGGTTCGAGGAACTGCGCGCCGCGGACCGTGCCGAAGTCGACGCGAGCGCGCTCGTTGTGCGGGATCGTCTCGAAGAAGCCGACATTCTCGATCCGCTGATCGAGGGAGGCGGTCACGTCGGTGAGGTTGATCGCCTTGCGGCTCGAGCCGGGGATCGGCGTGACCGGGCACGCCTCGACGCACAACCCGCACCCGGTGCAGTCCTCCGCGTAGACCTGCAGCGTGTAGCGGCTCTCGGGCAGGCCCGCCGCATTGAGCGGTGCGGACTCGAAACTCTCAGGCGCCGCGTCCAGGGCGACCGCCGGATAGAACTTCGAGCGAATCACGCTGTGCGGGCACACGAATGCGCAGTTGCCGCACTGGATGCACCCCTTGGGATCCCACTCGGCGACGAGGTCGGAGATGCGCCGCTTCTCGTATTTGGTCGTGCCGCTCGGATAGGTGCCGTCGACAGGCATCGCGCTGACGGGCAGGGCGTCGCCGCGCCCGCCCATCATGGCCGCAGTGACCGACTTGACGAACTCCGGGGCGTCGTCGGCGACGATCGGGCGCGGGTTGCGCTGCGAACTCGCCTCGTCGGGCACCTCGATGCGGTGCAGGTGCTCCAGCGCGGCGTCGACAGCGGCTTCGTTGCGGCGCACCACTTCCTGGCCGCGCCGGCCATACGACTTGCGGATCGACTTCTTGATCTCCTCGATCGCCTCGTCCCGGGGCAGCACGCCGGAGATGGCGAAGAAGCAGGTCTGCAGCACGGTGTTGGTGCGTCCGGGCAGCCCGGCGTTGCGGGCGACGGTGCCGGCGTCGATGGCGTAGACCTGCAGGTCCTTGGCGACGATCTGCTCCTGCGCCTGCCGTGACAGGGCGTCCCAGACCTCGCCGGCCGCCATCGGCGCATCGAGCAGCAGGACACCGCCGGGCCGGGCCAGCCCGAGCACGTCGAGCTTGTCGATCAGCCCGAAGTGGTGACACCCGACGAAGCCAGCCGTGTTGACCAGATAGGGCGCCTTGATCGGGTGCGGCCCGAAGCGCAGATGCGAGATCGTGCTGCCGCCGGACTTCTTGGAGTCGTAGACGAAGTAGGCCTGGGCGAAGCGGTTGGGGTCCTCGCCGAGGATCTTGATGGTGTTCTTGTTCGCTCCCACCGTGCCGTCGGAGCCGAGGCCGAAGAAGACCGCGCGCAGGGTCTGGTCGTCCTCGATGTCGAACGCCGGATCGTAGTCGAGTGAGGTGCCGCCCACGTCGTCGTGGATACCGATGGTGAAGCCCGTCGGCGGACGCTCCTGGGCCAGCGCGGCATACACCCCCGCGACCATCGCCGGCGTGAATTCCTTGCTGGACAACCCATACCGGCCGCCGACGATGCGTGGCATCGACTCCAGCGTGCCGTCGGCGAAAGCGCCCGACAGAGCGGCGACGGCGTCGAGATAGAGCGGTTCGCCGTTGCTGCCGGGCTCCTTGGTCCGGTCGAGCACCCCGACGACCTTGGCGGTGCGGGGTAGGGCGGCAACCAGTTCAGCGACCGGGAAGGGCCGATAGAGACGGACCCGGATGACGCCGACCTTCTCGCCGCTGGCGTTGAGGTGGTTGACGGTCTCCTCGACCGTCTCTCCCCCGGAGCCCATCACCACGACGACCCGCTCGGCCTCGGGGTCACCGGCGTACTCGACGAGGTGATAGGCACGGCCGACCTGCTCGGCAAGCAGATCCATGCACTCCTGGACGATGCCCGGAGTGCGGGCATAGAAGGGGTTGACGGTCTCGCGCGCCTGGAAGTAGACGTCGGGATTCTGGGCGGTGCCCCGGACGAACGGCCGCTCCGGCGACAGCGAACGCATGCGGTGCTCGTGCACGAGCGACTCGGGGATGAGCGCCTTGAGCACCTCATCGTCGAGCAGGTCGATCGTGTTCAGTTCGTGGGAGGTGCGGAAACCGTCGAAGAAGTGGACGAACGGCACCCGCGTGCGCAGGGTCGCCGCGTGCGCGACGAGCGCGAGATCATGCGCCTCCTGGACGGACCCGGACGACAGCAGCGCAAAGCCGGTTTGCCGCACGGCCATGACGTCCTGATGGTCACCGAAGATCGAGAGCCCTTGGGCCGCAAGGGATCGCGCCGCAACATGGATCACCGCCGACGTGAGCTCACCGGCGATCTTGTACATGTTCGGGATCATCAACAGCAGGCCCTGCGACGCCGTGAAGGTCGTCCCCAGTGCCCCACCCTGCAGCGACCCGTGCAGTGCCCCGGCGGCGCCGCCCTCGCTCTGCATCTCGATGACGGTCGGGATCGTGCCGAAGATGTTGGTGCGCTTCTTGGCCGCCCAGTCGTCGGCGAGTTCGGCCATCGTCGAGCTTGGCGTGATCGGGTAGATCGCGCACAGCTCGCTCAACCGATAGGCGACGTTGACGGTGGCCTCGTTGCCGTCGATGGTGACGCGGTCAGCGGTTGCCATTTATGCCTCCTGGCCCGGTGCGAGGAAGACGTTCCCCGGCAGGCGATCGTGCTCGCCGATCATCTCGATGGCGTGGACCGGGCACTGGCGGAAGCACGTGCCGCAGCCGGTGCACTTGGAGTAGTCGAAGCGGTAGCGGTGGCCCTTGCCCAGCTTGATGATCGCGTCATCGGGGCACGAGCCCAGGCAGCCGTCGCATTCGAAGCAGTTGCCGCACGACAGGCAGCGGCCCGCCTCGTACCGGGCCTCCTCGGAGGTGAGCCCGGCCACCACTTCGGTGAACACCTCCGCACGGGCCGAGGGATCGAGCTCGCCCTGCTGCCGCCGGCCGTGGTCACCGAAGTACCACAAGTGCAGCTTGTCCATGTCGGCAACCGGATGCTTGTGTGCCGGAAGGAATTTGCCACCCCCGAGATAGGCGTCGATGGCGTTGGCGGCCTTCTTGCCGTGCCCCACACCGACGGTGACGGTGCGCTCGCTCGGCACGGCGTCACCGCCGGCGAAGATGCCCGGCGCCCCAGTCATCAAGGTGACCGGGTCGACCTGCACCACGTCGCCGTCGAAGGTCAGGCCTGCGATGTTCTTCAGGAAGCCGGTGTCGCTCTCCTGGCCCAGGGCGAGGATGACGGTGTCGGCCTCGAGCTTCTCGAATCGCCCGGTGGGTTGCGGCCGGCCGTTCTCGTCCAGTTCCTGGATCTCGACGGTCAGGTCGTCCTCCCCCATCTCGGAGATGGTCCGCAACCAGTTGATGCGGATGCCCTCCTCCTCCGCGTCGGCCGCTTCCTCTTCGTGCGCCGGCATCTGCTCGCGAGTGCGGCGATAGACGATGATCGTGTCGTCGGCGCCAAGGCGCCGGGCGACGCGCGCGGCGTCCATGGCCGTGTTGCCACCGCCATACACCGCCACGCGTCCGGTGATCGCGCTGCGCCCGCCCTCCTCGACATCGCGCAGGAACGAGACGGCGTCGAGCACCCGGCTCGCGTCCCCGTTGGGGATGTCGACGCGCTTGGACAGGTGCGCGCCGACGGCGACGAACGCGGCGTCGAAGCCCGTCATCTCCTCCTGGAGATCGGTGACGGTGTGGTTCTGCTCGAAGGCGACCCCGTAGCGCCGCAGCCGGTCGATCTCGGCGTCGATGACGTCGCGCGGCAGGCGGTATGCCGGGATGCCGTAGCGCATCATCCCGCCGGGCAGTTGGCTGTTGTCCCGCACCGTGACTCGGTGCCCCAGCCGGGTCAAGTGGTATGCCGCGGACAGGCCCGACGGTCCCGCGCCGACGACGAGGACGTGCTTGCCCGTGGACATGCGTGGCTCGGCATACGACCAGCCCTCCGCGATCGCCGTGTCACCGAGATGCCGCTCGACGGCGTGGATGGACACCGAGCCGTCCATGAACCCGCGGTTGCACACGGTTTCGCACGGGTGATAGCAAACCCGGCCGTGGATGGCGGGGAAGGGGTTGTCCTGGGTGAGCTGATGCCAGGCGCCATGGGTGTCGCCGGCCTTGGCGAGCGCCAGCCAGGCCTGGATGTTCTCACCGGCGGGGCAGCCGGCGTTGCAAGGCGGGAGCAGATCGACATAGACGGGCCGCTGCGCGCGCACCGGGCCGGAGCGTTTGCGCCCGGTGCCCAGGGGCGATAGCGGAGTGAGATCGCGTTCCTGCTCGGCCATTGCTGCCTCCATCCGGCCGCCGCTGCCGGGGAAACTGCCCCTGGCGGCCCCACTGCCTACGACCCTAGTCAAAACGGCCGGTCAGCACAGGATAGGCAGCCCTAACGCCCCGGTCCCTCGCGGCACAGGTCCCTCGCGGCACAGCTGCGGGCCGCTCAGACGGGCGGGATGTCGCGGCGCTTGGTGGCGAAGTGCCGGTCCCGATGGGCGGCATACGCGAGCCGGTGGGCGAGTTCGGCTCGCAGGTCCTCGGGCTCGACGACCTGGTCGAGGACGAGGTCGGCGGCGAGGCGCTCGAGGTCTACGTCCTCCTCGTACTCCCGGCGGCGCTCGGCGACATAGGCCTCCCGCTCGGCCGGATCGGCGATCTCCGCGATCTTGTTCGCATAGACCGCATTCACGGCTGCCTCCGGGCCCATGACCGCGATCCGCGCGGTGGGCAGCGCAATGGTCGCGTCGGGCCCGAAGCCGGGGCCACCCATCGCATACAGGCCTGCGCCGTAGGCCTTGCGGACGACGACGCAGAACTGCGGGACGGTGGCGGAGGACACGGCCGAGACCATCTTGGCGCCGTGCCGGATGATGCCTCCGCGCTCGACCTCCGAGCCGATCATGAAGCCCGGCACGTCGGCGAGATAGATCAGCGGGATCGAGTAGGCATCGCACATCCAGATGAAGCGCGTGGCCTTGTCGGCGCTGTCGGTGAAGAGCACCCCGCCCTTGACCGCGGAGTTGTTGGCGACGATGCCCACCGTCTCGCCCTCGATCCGGCCGAATCCGACGACCAGTTCGGGCGCGAACAGCGGCTTGATCTCGAAGAAGGACTCCTCGTCGACGAGCCCGTCGATGACGTCGTGGATGTCGAAGGGCACCGATTCGCGTTCGGGGACGGTATGCCGCGTGAGCGGCTCGACCGGCTGCTCCGGATGGTAGCTGGGCGCCGGGGTGTGCCAGTTCTGCGGCACATACGAGAAGTAGTGGCGCGCCATTTCGATCGCCTCGGTGTCGTCGTGCGCGAGCAGGTCACCGACACCGGAGACGGTGCAGTGCATCCGCGCACCGCCCATCTCCTCAAGTGAAACCTTCTCCCCCACAACCATTTCCGCCATACGCGGGCTGCCGAGATACATCGAGGCATTGCCCTCGACCATGATGATCAGGTCGGTGAAGCTCGGGATGTAGGCACCCCCGGCAGCACTGGGGCCGAAGAGGCAGCAGATCTGCGGGACCTTGCCCGAGAGGGCCACCTGGTTGTGGAAGATGCGGCCGGCGCCGCGGCGCCCCGGGAACATCTCGACCTGGTCGGTGATGCGCGCCCCCGCGCTGTCGACGAACCAGAAGACCGGCAATTCTTCGCGCAGCGCCATCTCCGTGGCGCGCACGATCTTCTCGACCGTCCGCGAGCCCCACGAACCGGCCTTGACCGTCGGGTCGTTGGCGATGACGACGACCGGCCGGCCCTCCACGAGCCCGCGCCCGGTCACGACACCGTCGGCCGGCAGACCCTTGGCGAGCGCATTGGCGTAGCGCCCGTCCTCGACGAAGCTGCCCTCGTCGACCAGCAGGGCGATGCGGTCCCGGACATACAGCTTGTTCTGCTTGGCCAGCTTGTCCGCCGCAGCGGGGGGCGGCGTCGCCGAGGCGTCGTATGCCGCGTGCAGCCGGGCGCGGACGTCCGCGACCTTGGGGTCGGCGATGGGATCGACGCCCAGGTCGGGCGTGGCGTCGGTGCTCACGAGGGCAAGCCTAGGTTGCGCGCGATGACCATGCGCTGGACCTGCGAGGTCCCCTCACCGATCTCGAGGATCTTGGCATCGCGATAGAACCGCGCGACGGGGTATTCCTCCATGAACCCGTTGCCGCCGAAGATCTGCGTCGCGATGCGGGTGGCGGTCACCGCGGCCTCGGAGGTGTAGAGCTTGGCGATCGCCGCCGCCTGCTTGACCTCGGCAACCGAGCGCCGGCCCTGCTCCTGCTCGTCCTTCAGGTGCGCCGCCTTGTAGGTCAGCAGCCGTCCGGCCTCCTCCATCATCGCCAGGTCGGCGATCTGGAAGGAGACGCCCTGGTTGGCACCGATCGGCCGCCCGAAGGCGATGCGGGTGTTGGCGTAGGCCGTGGCCTCTTCCCGCATCCGCGTGATCAGTCCGAGGGCCAGGGCGCTGATGGCGATCCGCCCGTCGTCGAGCGTCTTGAGGAACTGCTTGAACCCGGAGCCGCGCTCACCGAGGAGGTTCTCCTGCGGCACGCGGGCATTGGTGAAGTTGAGTCCGTGGGTGTCGGAGATATTCCAGCCGAGCTTGTCGTATGCCGGTGCCACCTCGAATCCCGGTGTGCCGGAAGGGATCATGATGGCCGAGATCTCCGGCCTGCCGTCCTTGGTCTCGCCCGTGCGGGCCGTCACCGTGACGACGGACGTGATGTCGGTGCCGGAGTTGGTGATGAACGCCTTGGCGCCGTTGACCACCCACTCCTCGCCGTCGAGGGTGGCGCGGGTGCGGGAGGCCCCGGCGTCAGACCCTGCGTCCGGCTCGGTCAGGCCGAAGGCCGCCAGCGCCCGGCCCGCCACGAGATCCGGCAGGAAGCGCTCCTTCTGGGCCGCACTGCCATACGTCAGGATCGGGTTGATGCCCAGGCCCACCCCAGCCGAGAGCGTGATGCCGATCGACTGGTCGACGCGGCCGAGTTCCTCGATGGCGACGCACAACGCGGTGAACGGCCCCGACTCCGGGTCGGCGCTCCCCCCGAACTCCTCCGGCACGACCAGTCCGAACAGACCGAGCTCCCCCATCTTGGGGACCAGATCGGTCGGGAAGTGGTGCTCGCGATCCCATTGCGCGACATACGGTGCGACCTCGCGCTCCGCGAAATCGCGCACCATGGCGCGGAAATCCTCATGGTGCTGGCTCAACTCGAACATGCAGGGGCTCCCCGGGTCGCGTGCTTGACGTTGACGTAAACGTAAAGCAGGATATCGGGTCATGGCAAGCGAGGCGACACCGGGTGACACGTGGACGATCGCGCAGATCGCCGACGAATTCGCGATCACCCATCGCGCGGTGCGTCACTACGAGGACCTCGGCCTGATCTCCCCCGAACGTCGCGGCACGCAGCGGGTCTACCACCGCCGGGATCGCACGCGGCTCAATCTCATCCTGCGCGGCAAGCGGCTCGGCTTCCCGCTCGAGGAGATCCGCACGATCATCGACCTGTATGACGCCCCGCGCGGCAAGCGCAGTCAACTCGAGTACGTCCTGGGGCAGATCGACGAGCGTCGCGCCGACCTGGAAGCCCGCCGCCGCGACCTGGATGCCGCTCTCGACGAGCTCGACACCTTCGAATCCCGATGCCGGGCCGACCTCGGCGCCCTCAAGCCCACGCAGCGGACCTCGCCAACAGGGTGATGGGCGGTTACTCGATCCCGGCTGCCTTGTCGAACTCCTGGAGCAGCTTGTGGGCGGCGAGTTCGACCTTCTTGTGCCGCCATTGCGCCGCGCGATACACGCAGGCGATCAGGGCGGAGCGATGCACCTTGGTGAAGTCGCCGAAGCCGAACGCGTAGCGGGCCTTGGTCTCGTCGCCGGGCCCTTCGGTCAGGCCGAGGTGCCACCCGCTGTAGTCGTCCCATGAGTGCTTGTCGAGAAAGGCGTTCTCAGCGTCTGCGTCGGGTGCGGCGTCGCCCCATTCGGAGTCGAGGACATAGCGCTTCTTCGCGATGAGTTCCTTGCACTTCTTCACCCCGGCCGGGTTGACGTCATAGGTCGCCATGGCTCGAATCTCCTTCTGCCGCATCCGCAACACCGAGCAGAGCGTTCTCGATCAGTTCCGTCGCGGCCGGGTGGATCCACATCTGTGTCGTCGCGACCTCGCGCGCCGGCCGTCCCCGCGCGCAGGCGTCGGTCAGCGGTTGGATCAGCGATGATGCGTTGGGCGCCATGAGTTGGGCGCCCAACACGACGCCGGTGCTCCGCTCCGCGACGACGGTGCACACCGATGTCGCGTCCTCCAGGGCCCAGCCGTATGCCGTGTCGCTCAGCCGCTGTGTGTACGCCACCGCGTCGTGACCCTCCTTCTGGGCCTCCTCGAGCAGGTAGCCCACCTGGGCGAGCTCGGGCTGAGAGAAGATCGCCGAGGGAATTGCCTTGGTGCGGAAGGGTTTCAGATCATCGGGCGTAAGCAGGTTGTGACGTAGCGTGCGTGCCTGGTCGTTCGCCAGGTGCTTCAGCTGACGTTCGGTGCAGACGTCGCCCAGGGCCCACACGCCGTCCGCGCTCGTGCGCCCGAAGTCGTCGACGAGCACCCGGCCCGAGTCCGGATCGATGTCGACCCCGATCGTTTCGAGCCCGAAGCCGTCGCTGTTCGGCCGACGGCCGGTGGCGACCAGCAGGGCGGCACCGGTCAACGCCGTCCCGTCGTCGAGGCGCAGGTGGATGCCGTCGCGTCCCTGCTCCACCGCCGTCACCTCGGCGCCGAGATGGAGGGCCCACCGGGTGCGGGCCATGTCCGTGAACCGGCGCGCGATGTCCGCCCCCAACGTGGGGACCAGGGCCTCGACGGAGTCGACGACCGTGACCCGGACTCCCATGCCGCAGAAGAGAGTTGCCATCTCGACGCCGATGACTCCCCCGCCGAGGACGAGGAGACGCTCCGGCAGGGCCGGGAGCCGCATCACGTCGTCCGACGTCACGAAGGGCACGCCGCTGTTCGCCACGACGTCCGGGACGACGGGCCGAGCGCCGGTGGCCAGGACGACCCGCTCGGCCGTGACCTCCGTGACACCATCCCCCTCCTCGATGACGAGGCGACCGGGCGCGACGAAGCGGGCCGTGCCGACATACGCATCAACGCCGGCCGAGCGCACCTCGGCGGGGCCGGCAGCGGCATTCGGATCGATCCGGCCGAAGACCCGGTCCCGGATGTCGTCCCAGCGCACTCTCTCGACTCGGGCGTCGACTCCGAGCCGGGCGAGATCGGGCACGCCGGCCGCGGCCCGCGCGACGTGCAAGAACATCTTGCTGGGTATGCAGCCCCTGTTGAGGCAGGTGCCGCCATACGGCCCGTGATCGACGATGGCGGCCCGCAGGTGGGCAAGATGCGGCCCGAGCACCACGCGCCCGGACCCCGCGCCCAGGACGACGAGGTCGTAGTGCTGCGCGGCGTCCCCCATGGGGCTCAGCCTGCCTGGTCCTGGCTGTAGATGAGCACCGAATAGGCCGGAATATCCACGTGCGCGACGCCGTCGCCGCCGACCTCCAGCGCACCGATCCCGCCGTCGCCGAAGTCGCTGCAGTAGACCTGGGCGTCACTGCTCAGCCGCAGACTCCACCCGCCCGGCCGCGGGAAGGGCACCGCGACGCCGCCAGCCGGGTGCGCTGACAGGTTCACGGCGACGACGACGTCGTCGCCCGGGCCGCCGTCCGCCCAGCGGTGGAAGGCGAGCACCTTGGCGGTCTCGTCACCGACGAGCAGACCCACGCCGCGTCCCCTCAGCCCGCGGGACTGCCCGTCGCCGTTGCGCCGCAGGCGGATCAGATCGCGATACAAGCGGCTGATGCCGACGAACTCCTTGCTCTGATCCCAGTCCAGTGGCACATCGTCGCGGAACCAGCCGCCCTCGAGGAACTCCTGGCCCTGGAACAGCATCGGGATTCCGGGCGCTGTGAAGACGAGCGCCGCACCGAGCGTGGACCGCTTCCGGGCGTTCCACCCGGTCGGATCGTTCTCGTCGATCTCCTCCGGCACTCTGGCCCGGCCGTTGGCGACTTCGTCGTGGGACTCGGTGAAGATGACCCGCTGGAAGGCGTCGTCGTTGAAACTCGACGTGATCGATCCCCACACGGACTCCAGCGACCGGTCCCCGTCCCAGTCGGCCGTGACGGCCTCCCGCACGGGGTGGACGAACGCCGGATCCCATTGCGCGTGGAAGCCCGCTCCGGGTTCTTCGGTCCGCGTGATGCTCGGATCGTCGTGCATGTCTTCGGCGATCGTGATGCAATCCGGAAACTGTTCGCGCACAGTCGTGTTGATCCAGCGCATCAGACTCCACCCGTCCGGCAGGTCGACCTCGCCGCCGTTCACGGAGCTGATGAACGGAGTCATGTCGAAACGCAGCCCGTCGAGACGGTAGTCCCGCAGCCAGGCCATCGCGTTGTCGTGGATGAAGCGCCGCACCTCCTCGCGGCCGTAATCCGGCCGGCTGTCGCCCCACGGGGTCTGTGACCGATCGTCGTTGTAGAAGTAGATGCCGCCCTTGTCGTTCTCGCTCCACCCGTCGAACTGCCACAGGTCGAGGTCGCTCGGGCCGAAGTGGTTGTAGACCACGTCCAGGACGACACCTATTCCACGCCGATGCGCTTCTCGCACAAAGGTCTTGAACGCGTCGGGGCCGCCGTAGGCGGACTCCACGGCGAAGATGTGCGCCGGGTTGTAGCCCCACGAGAAGTCGCCGGCGAACTCGGCGACGGGCATCAACTGGATCAGGTCGACCCCGAGGGCGCCGAGATGGTCGAAGCGTTCCATCGCCAACTCGAGGGTGCCGACGTGGTTGCCGTCGGGACGATAGAACGATCCGATGTGCATCTCGTAGATCACGAGATCGTCGTGGGAGGGGAGGCGAAAGTCGTCGCCCTGCCAATCGAAAGCGCCGTGGTCGTAGATCACGCCATTGCCGACAGAGCTGGTGACCTGCCGGGCATACGGGTCGATCCGCAGGAGCTCGTTCTGCCCGTTGCGGATCTGGAACTTGTATTCGTGGCCTGCGTGAGCACCCGGCACCTCCCCGTACCAATGCCCGTTGCCCTCGGCGCTGAGCGGGTTGACCGCCGGGTCCCAGTCGTTGAAAGACCCCACCACGGACACGGTGTCCGCGTGCGGCGCCCACACGCGGACGGCAGTGCCCCCCTCGATCGGGATCGCACCCATGCCGTCGGCCATTCGCACTCCTCGGATCGCCATCGACCCGGCGATCGGGCCGTTTGCACTGTAACCGCACAACCCACTCGGAGGAGCCGGGAAGGTCCCCCGGGTGCTTTGTTCGTGCAACGATCGACACCATGGCCACGCCGACGAAACCGGCGACCACGTTGCTCATCCTCGGCGCGGGCGGTGAACTGACCCATCGGCTGCTGCTGCCCGGTATCGCCACCTTGCTCATGGCCGAGCGGGACCGGACGTTGCGCATCGTCGGATCGGACCGGGTCGAGATGCCTTCCGAATGGAAGTCCCGCATCAAGGACTCCTTCGCCCCCGTCCAGGCCCCGCAGACGGTCACCCGCGCGGCGAGCAAGGACACGGCATACATCAAGGCCGACTCCTCGACCCGGTGTCCCTGCAGCGCCTTATCGCCGCCTGCGGCGACGGGCCGCTCGTCATCTTCTTCGCGCTGCCTCCGGCGGTGACGATGAAGTGCTGCGAACTGTTGCGGCACATCGAACTTCCCGACGTCACGCGACTGGCGCTCGAGAAGCCGTTCGCACCGACCTCGCCACCGCGAAGCGCGACTGGCCACCAGCCGGGAACGCTACTGACTGGCGTCGTTGCGCCCGCGAGGCCGGTGACAGACTGGGTGCGTGCCTGAGCCACGCTTCGCCTCTGTCGATGATGTCGCCGCCCGCCTCACGGGTGTCGGTTACATCGCCTCCGACGCCATTGCCACGACCGTCTTCCTCGCCGACCGGCTCGGCAAGCCCCTGCTCGTCGAGGGTCCGGCGGGGGTGGGAAAGACCGAACTTGCCAAGGCGGTCACCGAAGCCGTTGCGGGAGAACTGATCCGGCTCCAGTGCTACGAGGGCGTCGATGAAGCCCGCGCGCTCTACGAGTGGAACCACGCCAAGCAGCTGCTGCGGATCACCGCCGAACAGGGTCAGGCCTGGGATGAGTTGCGCACCGACATCTTCACCGAGGAGTTCCTCCTCCCCCGGCCCCTGCTCAAGGCCGTGCGCGCCCGGGGCGAGACCGTCCTGCTCGTCGACGAACTCGACAAGGCCGACCAGGAGATCGAGGGCCTGCTGCTGGAGGTGCTCGGCGACTTCCAGGTGACCGTGCCCGAGCTGGGCACGATCCGCGCCGAGCGGCCACCCTTCGTCGTCCTGACCTCCAATGCGACCCGCGAGCTCTCCGAGGCTCTGCGCCGCCGCTGCCTCTTCCTGCACATCGACTATCCCGACGCCGAACTCGAGCAGCGGATCGTGCGCCAGCACGTGCCGGACCTCTCCGCCGACCTCGCCGAATCCGTTGTCCGCCTTGTCAATCGGCTTCGCATGCTCAAGCTGCGCAAGTCGCCGTCGGTCGCCGAGACCGTCGACTGGGCCCGCACCCTGATCGCCCTCGGCACCGACGACATGACGCCGGAGCATGTCCGCGACAACCTCGGTGTCCTCCTCAAGCATCAGGACGACATCGAGCGGGCGAGCCACGCCCTGGAGTTGTGAGGGCGGTATGACCGCGCCCCCCGCCGATGCGCCGACCGCGCGACTGGTCGCGTTCGGGCGGGCGTTGCGCGCGCACGGCATCTCGACCGGAACCTCCGATCTCGTCGACGCCGCCGCAGCCGCGCAGGTGCTGGGGTATGACGACCGGGAGCGCCTGCGGGCCGGGTTCGCCTCCGCGTTGCTGCGTCGCAGCAGCGAGCGCCGGCTCTTCGACGACCTCTTCGACGTCTTCTTCCCCTCCGCCCTCGGCACGAGATCCGTTGTGGCGCAAGACGATCCGCTGCCGCCTGCTGAGGATGCCGCCGGTCGGCGCGCCCGGGCGGCCGCCCTCCGCGACGAACTGGCAACCGCTCTCGCTCGCCGCGACCGGCGGGCACGTGAGGAGGTGGTGGCGCGCACCGTCGCCATCCTGGGACGGTTGCCGAAAGACTCGACCCTCGGCGCCTACTCCGCAGCGCAAGCGCTGGACCTGCTCGCGCCCCAGACCGCGATCGCCGCCGCGCTCGAGCGCGCCCAGGACGCCGGCATTGACGTGCCCGGAGGTTCGGGCGACGGCTCCGGCGGCAGCGGCGGGGCCGGACGCGGCCTGGCCAGCCGCTTCAGGCGTGACGAAATGCGTTCGGAGATAGCCGAATTCCGTCGTGCCGTCGAGACCGAGACCCGTCGGCGCAATGCCGAGGCCCGCGGCTCCGAACGAATCGCCCGCTACGCCGTGCGCGCCCCCGTCGACCAGACCTCGTTCGTCCTCGCCGGCCCCGACGAACTCGCCGAACTGCGGCGCGCCATCACTCCCCTTACCCGCAAACTCGCGACCCGGCTCGCCGCCCGCCGCCGGTCCGGACGCGGCGCCCCCATCGACATCCGGCGCACCCTGCGCCGCGCGATGGGGACCGGCGGGGTGCCGATGCGACCGGCATACCAGAAACGCAGCACGAGCCGGGTCGACCTGGTGCTGCTGTGCGACATGTCCAGCTCGGTCGCGGGCTTCTCCCGCTTCACGATCCTGCTCATGCAGGCCTTGGCGAGCCAGTTCCGCCGGGTCCGGATCTTCGGGTTCGTCAACGTCGTCGACGAGTTGACGGAGACGATCGCCACCGCCGCGCCCGGCGCCGATCTCTCCGGCAATTTCTCCGACACCGCCCGAATGACCAAGTGGCACAGCAACTCCGACTACGGCACCGCCTTCCACGACTTTGCCGACCAGCACCTCGACGCCGTCGGCCACCGCACCGTTGTGCTCATCCTCGGCGACGCCCGCACCAACAACACCGACCCCGGCCTGGACGCGCTGCACACCATCAACGAGCGCGCCAAGGCCGTCTTCTTCCTCAACCCCGAGCCGGCCCGTCAGTGGTCGTCCGGCGACTCGGTGGCGCATCTCTACAGCGACATCGTCGACATGCACGAGTGCCGCAACCTCGCCCAGCTGCGCCACTTCGTCGCCAGGCTGCTACCGGTCTGAACTAACCCAGTCCGGGGGCGGGCGTCTAGGTGTACTGACCGGGGACGTTAGTCGACGCTTGCGGCGCTGGTAGAACTCGCGTCAGGGTCGCGGCATCGCCGGTGACATCCACGCCATGCGCGATAGCGGCGGGCAGAGGCATTGCGCCTTGCAGGAGGGCAACCAGTACCGGCCCGGGGCCTGCAACACGCGCCAGGGGGCTGACATCGCGCTGGCAAGGGTTCACCGTGATGGTCCCGGCGGCGGTGAGGTCGAAGCCGTCGTCGAAGGTGCCGAACCGGATCACGATCGGTGGCTCGTCCGGTCTGTGATCCGCGAGGAGGAAGCGTGCCGGTTGGCTGAGCCAGTGCATCTGGAAGATCGCATCACTCGGCGCCTCTGGAACCGTCGGTGCACCCCACTTCAGAAGCTCGCGCAGCACTCCGTCCAGGGCCCGGCCACGCTCGGTAAGTCGATACGTTGGCGTGCCCGGGATTCCTGGGGCGGGCTCGCGGGCGACGACACCGTTGGTCTCGAGGTCCCGCAGGCGCTGGGTGAGCAGGTTCGTCGCGATGCCAGGCAGGCCGCGCTGGACTTCGCCAAAGCGCAATGCTCCCCCGATCAGCAGCTCACGCACGATCAGGAGAGTCCACCGGTCACCGACGACATCTAAGGCGCGAGCGATCGAACAAAGCTGTCCGTAGGACTTCACCTGAACCCCCTTGACTTTATCAAGTGTCTGCTTGAAAGTATCAAGCACCATTCTCACACCAAGGAGAGCCATGCCCGCCACCCTGTCTTCTGCCGCACCTCAGACACTCAAGGACTACTACCGGATCCTCGAGTCCGGCATCGACAGTTACCAGGACGGGGCTGACCTACGGCCTCTGCTGGATGACCACCTCGACTTCACGGGCTCCCTCGCTGGTCACCTTCCCGACTCCACCGATGACTTCCTGGGCGGGGTTGCCGGGTTCATCGCGACGGTCAAGCAGATCGAGATCATCCACGACGTGCACGGCACTAACAGCTCCGCCGTGCTCTACACGGCGACCATGCCCGGCGGTCCCGTGACCTTCGCGGAGTTCTTCACCTTCGACGGCGGACGCATCGCGTCCTTGAACCTTCACTACAACGGCCCCGAGTACATCGAGAAGGGTGGACGATGACAGCACAGAAGGACCTGGTCGAGCGAGTTCGTGACGCGCTAAGAGCTCGCAACCCTCGTGAGGTGTCGATGTTCGGGGGAGTGTCGTTCATGGTCGAGGACCGGATGGTCGTCGCCGCTCGTCGGGAAGGGACGCTCCTGCTACGCATCGACCCCACTGACGCGGAAGACCTGCTCACCCGTCCTGGTGCTCACCCTGCGCTCATGGGCGCAGACCGCCCCATGGGCGACGGCTGGATCAGCGTTGAGCAGGCCGCACTCCAGGGACCTGGGCTCGAGTCCTGGCTCGAGCCAGCACTCACCTTCCATGCAGCGCAAGGCGCCGAGTAGAGACGTCTACTGCAACTCCATCTTCCGGTGGCCGGTCGCAAACGCGGCCGGCCACCGATCTATCTCAGGAGGCACTTTGAGTCATCGCAATGCCGCGCTAACCCCACGTCATCGTCTACGAGTCGCACGCCTCGTCATCGAGGAAGGATGGCCGATCAGCGAAGTCGCTGCCCGCTTCCAGGTGTCGTGGCCAACCGTGAAGCGGTGGGTCGACCGCTACCTTGCTGGCGAGCCGATGCAGGACCGGTCGTCACGGCCGAAGTCTTCGCCGAACAAGACGAGCAAGAAGACGACAAAACGGTGCGTGAGCCTACGAATGCGCCTGAGGGAAGGGCCTATTCAACTCGCAGCCCGACTCGGCATCGCCCCGGCCACGGTCCACCGCATCCTCACGACCGCGCGCATGAATCGACTTTCCTACGTCGACCGTGCTACCGGCGAGCCGATCCGCCGATACGAACACGACCACCCTGGCTCGCTCGTGCACGTGGACGTCAAGAAGCTCGGGAACATCCCCGACGGTGGGGGCTGGCGATACGTCGGGCGACGTCAAGGATCGAGGAATCGTGCCGTCACTCCCGGCAAGCCGCAGAACAAGTGGCGCAACCCCAAGCTCGGGTATGCGTTCGTGCACACCATCATCGATGACCACTCGCGCGTCGCCTACACCGAGGTTCACAACGACGAATCCGCTGTCACCGCCGTCGGAGTCCTGCATCGAGCGGTCGAGTGGTTCGCCGACCGAGGGGTCGCAATTGAGCGCATCTTGTCCGATAACGGTGGTGCGTACCGTTCTCATCTGTGGCGAGACGCGTGCGAGGCCCTATCGATCACTCCGAAGCGAACGCGGCCATACCGCCCACAGACCAACGGCAAGGTCGAGCGATTCCACCGCACCATGGCCGACGGTTGGGCGTATGCGCGCTGCTACACGAGCGAGAACGAACGCCGCGATGCCCTCCCCGACTGGCTCCACGAGTACAACCAGCACCGACCACACACCGCCTGCGGAGGCCAGCCGCCCTTCTCACGATTGATCAACGTCCCCGGTCAGTACATCTAGGTAAGCGCGGCATACACCAGCCAGGCGACGATGATGAAGGCCACCAGCGACGAGGCGGCGACGGCGGCGGACACATAGGCCGGATACTTGCGGCGGTCCATCCCGCGCCGGGGCGGCGGCGGGGGCGGAGGCGTGCTCATTGCGGGTCGCCGCTGAACTCGTCGGGGTGGGGGCCGGTGCGCATGCCGCGGTCGAGGCGGTCGATGGCCGCCAGGTCGTCCGCGTCGAGCGTGACGTCCAGGGCCGCGAAGTTCTCCGCGATCCGGGCGGGCGTCACCGACTTGGGGATGACGACATTGCCGATCGCCAGGTGCCAGGCGATGATCGCCTGCGCGGGAGTGCACCCGTGCTTCTCGGCGATGCCCCGGATGACCGGGTCATCCATGACCTCCTTGCCGGAAGCCAGCGGGCTCCACGCCTCCGTCACGATGCCGTGCTCGGCGTGGAAGGCCCGCAGCTCCTTCTGCTGCAGATAGGGGTGCAACTCGATCTGGTTGAGCGCCGGCCACTCCCCCGTGCGCGCGTGCGCGGCCTCGAGATGAGCGGGCTGGAAGTTCGACACCCCGGCGGCCCGGGTGCGCCCGCTGTCGCGCAACTCCAGCAGGATCTCCCACGTCTCGGCATACAACCCGTGGGCCGGCGCGGGCCAGTGGATGAGGAAGAGGTCGACGTAGTCCATGCCGAGCCGGCCCAGCGAGCCTTCGAAGGCGGCCTCGGTGCGCCCGCGGCCCTGATCGTCGTTCCACAGCTTGGTGGTCACGAAGACCTGATCGCGCGGTATGCCGCTCGCCGCGATCGCTGCTCCCGTGCCCTCTTCGTTGTGATAGAGCCGCGCGGTGTCGATGTGGCGATACCCGTCGCGCAGGGCGATCTCGATCGCGGTGCGCGCCTCGTCGTCGGGCACCTGCCAGACACCGAAGCCGAGTTGCGGGATGGCGACGGGGCCATCGGGGGCGGACAGGTCGACTGTGGGAACCGGCATAGGACCACCTTATGACCGACCTCACCTCCCCAGGCCGGAACGAGCGGTGGCCGGATTCGGGCGGAGCGCTAGGCTCGCTCGTATGCCGATCAGCAAAGTCCTCATCGCCAACCGCGGCGAGATCGCCGTCCGCATCGCCCGCGCCTGCACGGACTTCGGGATCGGATCGGTCGCCGTATACGCCGAGCCGGACCGCGACGCCTTGCACGTCAAGGTGGCGGATGAGGCCTACGCTCTCGGCGGCAGCACCCCGGGCGACTCCTACCTGCTGCAGGACAAGCTGATCGAGATCGCCAAGGAGTCGGGCGCCGATGCGATTCACCCCGGCTACGGCTTCCTGGCCGAGAACGGCCCGTTCGCACAGAAGGTGATCGAAGCCGGCCTCGTCTGGATCGGCCCCGGCCCCGAGGCCATCGATTCTCTCGGCGACAAGGTCAAGGCCCGGCACATCGCCCTCGAGGCCGACGCTCCCCTCGTGCCCGGCACCAAGGACCCCGTGAGCGGACCGGGCGAGGTCGTCGAGTTCGCGAAGGAGCACGGGCTGCCGGTCGCGATCAAGGCTGCGTATGGCGGTGGCGGCCGCGGTCTGAAGGTCGCCCGCACCATGGAGGAGATCCCCGAGCTCTACGAGAGCGCGGTCCGCGAGGCCGTGACGGCGTTCGGCCGCGGCGAGTGCTTCGTCGAGCGCTTCCTCGACCGTCCACGGCACGTCGAAACCCAGTGTCTTGCAGACCAGCACGGCAACGTCGTGGTCGTCTCCACCCGCGACTGCTCGCTGCAGCGGCGCAACCAGAAGCTCGTCGAGGAGGCCCCCGCACCCTTCCTCACCGAGGAGCAGCACACCGAACTGCTGCGCGCCTCGAAGGCGATCCTCAAGGGCGCTGGCTATGTCGGTGCCGGCACCTGTGAGTTCCTCGTCGGCCCCGAAGGCGACATCTCCTTCCTCGAGGTCAACACCCGCCTGCAGGTCGAGCACCCGGTCACCGAGGAGGTCACCGGCGTCGACCTGGTCCGCGAACAGTTCAAGATCGCCAATGGCGAGGCCCTCTCCTTCACCGACCCCGAGCCGCACGCCCACTCCTTCGAGTTCCGGATCAACGGCGAGGACGCCGGCCGCGGCTTCCTGCCGCAGCCGGGCACTGTGACGAAGATGACGGTGCCGCACGGTCCCGGAGTGCGCTGGGACGCGGGCATCGTCGAGGGGGACACGGTCGCCGGCGCGTTCGACTCGATGATCGCCAAGCTCATCGTGACCGGCGCCACCCGGCAGCAGGCCATCGAACGGTCCCGCCGGGCGCTGGCCGAACTGCACATCGAGGGGATGCCCACTGTCACGCCCTTCCACCGCAAGGTCGTCGCCGACCCCGACTTCGCCCCGGCCGACCCGCAGGAGAAGTTCAAGATCCACACCCGCTGGATCGAGACCGAGTTCGACAACGACATCGAGCCGTATGCCGGGCCGTCCGGCGAGGTCCCCGAGGCGGAGGAGCGGCACAACGTCGTCGTCGAAGTCGGCGGCAAGCGCATCGAGGTCTCGCTGCCGGGTGGGCTCTCCCTCGGTGGTGGCGGCACGGTCGGTGGTGCCAAGAAGAAGGCTCCGCGCCGCTCGTCGGCGGCCAAGAGCGGGCAGGCCGCCTCGGGCGACTCCCTCACCGCGCCGATGCAGGGCACGATCGTCAAGATCGCCGTCGAGGAGGGCCAGGAGGTCGCCGCCGGCGAACTGATCCTCGTCCTCGAGGCCATGAAGATGGAACAGCCGATCAACGCCCACAAGGCCGGCACCATCACCGGCCTGGCTGCTCAGGTCGGCGCCACGGTCACCAACGGCCAGGTGCTCGCCGAGATCAAGGACTGATCCGCTTCTCGCGCCCTGGCGTGCTGGCCGGTCACCTCAGCGCGCGACGGACCAGTTGACGGTCGTCGTAGCCTCGCTCTGAGTGACGATGCCGCTCCAGCCAGCACCATCGAAGTGGAAGACGGTGCCGTCATCGGGCCCGATGGGCAGACCCACCGCGCCGAGTTGGTCACGCAGGTGGCCGATCACGACCTCCGGTTCGGGGCTGGTTATCGAGATGATCCCGCCGGCGTCGTCGGTGTTGCTGTATGCCAGTTCGGTGCCCTCCGGGAAGTACACGCCGCTGGGCCAGCCGCGGACCTGTTTGCCATCCACGGTGAGAGTCGTCGGTGCCGGCGCGACGTCGGTGGTCCCGGTCGGGGCGGCAGCCGTGGCGGACGCGCCGCTGAGCGGTACGCGGTAGACGTCCTGGACGAGGTAAGCACCCGACTTCGTGCAGGCGGCCGTCACCGGTCGTGGCATCCCACCACCGCTTGGGCTGGCACACGGCGCCGGTGGACTTGCCGATCGTCCGGATGTAGGTGCCGGTAGCATTACCGCGCACGTCGATTCCGCCGTTCTTGCCCGGCGAGAGATACGCCGTCAGCCGACGGCAGCACCCACTGCGGCCCGCTGACCCGCGCCGCATACGGAAGCATCGTCTGGAAGGTGCCGCCAAGGCTCCACCGGGGCAGGTTGATGTCGTCGTTGCTCGGATCGAAGCTCAATGCGAGAACGGCGGAGCCGCTCGGCCGCGTCAACCGCAGGGTGTACCCGACACCCGGGAGGGTGAATCGCGACCACTTCTGGGTCGTCGAGTCGTAGGTCTGAGTGGTCTTGCCGCCGCCGAACAGGAACCACGTCCCGTCTTCGGAGACATCGGCCAACTGCATGGTGGCCGCGTCGGGGATGGTCGCAGCGATGGTGGTGCGGGCACCCGTGGGGCTGATCAACTACAAGGCGCCGGTCGGGGTCTCCAGAGCGATCACCCGGCCTTCGACGGACTGCCGTCGTCATACTCGGGCCGGCGCGGTCCACGGGGGCCAGCCGTTAGGGTGGGCGGGCGTGAAGGGGAAGTCATGAAACGCAACGCCGGGACCGCCATCGCCCTCGCGCTGGCAGCCGTCGCGACGCCCGGACTTGTCACGTCGTCGGCCGCGGCGGGAGCGACGGGGCCGGTGGTTGTGGATGGCGCGGCGCAGCCGGTGTATGCAAGTGCTCCGCGCGACTGGATCGTCAAGGAGGCCTGGGTGACGGTTCCGGTGGACTCCGACCGCGATGGCCGCCCGGACCGCGTGCACGTCAACTACGCGCGGGCCAATGACGCCCCCGACCGGGTGCCGGTCGTCATGGCGGCCAGCCCCTACTTCACCGGGGTCAACGAGGTGCCCAACTACAACGTCGACCACGACCTCTACTACCCCGACACGCGGTGGGCACAACGCACGGATGCGCTAGCGCGCCAAGGCAATTCGGCCAACGGCTTGCACGACCCCTGGACCGCCGCATACTGGGTCCCCCGCGGTTTCGGGTGGGTCGAGGTGGAGTCGCTGGGCACCGGGACGTCGACCGGCTGCCCGACGACCGGCGGCACCAACGAGACCCTCGGCCCCAAAGCGGTCATCGACTGGCTCGCCGGGCGTGGCCACGCCGTCGATGCCCGGGGCCGCACCGTGCGGCCGGACGGCTTCCGCGCCTCGGTGGGCATGGTCGGCACGTCCTATGACGGCACGCTGCCGAATGCCGTTGCCACCACAGGGGTTCCGGAGCTCAAGGCGATCATCCCGATCTCCGCGATCTCCGACTGGTACGACTATTACCGCTCCGGCGGCGCGGTGGTGGCGCCGCAGTCCTATCAGGGCGAGGACGCCGACGTCCTAGCCAAATTCGTTCTCACCCGGGCGAATCGGGCCATCTGCGCCCCCATCATCAAGGACCTCGGGCGCCGGCAGGACCGCCGCACCGGCGATCGCAATGCGTTCTGGCAGGAACGCAACTATCGCGCACGAGCCGGGAGGGTCACCGCGGCCGTGTATGCCGCGCACGGCCTGAGCGACTGGAACGTCAAGCCCAGCCAGGCCGGCCGGTGGTACCGCGCGCTGCGCGCCGGCGGAGTGCCGGTGAAGATCTACTGGCATCCTGGCGGCCATGGTGGCCCGCCGCCCCAGCGTGAGCAGAATCGCTGGTTCACCCACTTTCTCATGGGTGTCGCCAATGGTGTCGAACGCGAGCCGCGCGCGCTCGTCGAAACCGTCGACGGCAGCCTGGAGCGGTATGCCGACTGGCCCGTGCCCGGCAGCCGGCCGCGCACAACATCGTTGTCGCAGTGGCGAATTCCCGGCCAACCCCAGACCGTTACCCGCCTGTCGTTCCGCGACGACACGGCATACACCCTGCTGGGCGGACAGCTTCCCAGGCGCGGGCGGGGGCTCGTGTTCACGAGCGACCCGCTGACCGAGCCGACCCGGCTGTCCGGCTTCGCGAGAGCCGACCTGCGGATCAAGCTCGGCCAACCGAACGCCAATGTCACCGTCGGCATCGTCGAACTCCCGGGCGGCGCCTTCTCGCCGCTGGTCACCATGGGCTGGACCGATCCGCAGAACCGCCACGGCGAGTGGCGCACCGAGGCCGTCACGCCCGGGGAGTGGATGAACGTGGACGTGGACCTCGAGGCGAGCGAGCACGTCTTCCAGGCCGGCTCCCGCATCGGGATCGTCGTCATCCAGAGCGACCACGAGTTCACCATCCGCCCCCCGATGGCCAAGACCATGACGCTGGACACGCGCTCCAGCACCATCACCCTCCCGCTGACCCGCGCCCTGCCGAGATAGTTCCGGGACGAGGCAACCTTTCAGCGCCGCGGTCCGTGTACGCCGGTGACCGATGAGAAAGGAAGGGCGAGCGCGATGTTCGGACCTTCGAAGGCCACCCGCGATGCGGAGTTCACCGCGTTCGTGGCCTCGGCGCAGCAGCCGCTGCTGCGCATGGCCTACGCCTTGACCGGCGAGGCCGAAGCCGCCCGGGACCTGGTCCAGGAGGCGCTCACCAAGACGTATGTAGCGTGGGGTCGCATCCGCAGCGACGAGGCCATGGCCTACACCCGGCGCATCATCGTCAACCAGCGCATCGACACCTGGCGCAAGACCCGCAAGGAGCCGGTGACCGACACCCTCCCCGACACCGCGGTCGACTCTCGCGAGGGCTTCGCCGACCGGCGTGACGCCCTGGTGCGCGCCCTGGCCGCCTTGCCCGAGCAGCAACGCAAGGTCGTCGTGCTGCGCCACTACGCCGACATGAGCGAGGCGCACGTCGCCGACACCCTCGGCATCTCCCGGGGCGCCGTGAAGTCCGCGGCCTCTCGCGGGCTTGCCGCACTCCGACAGCACGCGTACAGCACCGAGGAAGGACTGCTGCGATGAGCACCGACCAGACCACCTTCGACCCGGCCGTCCAGGATCAGCTGCACACCGAGCTGTCGTATGCAGATCTCCCCGGGTTCGACACCGAACTGCTTCTCGCGCAAGGACATCGCGCCGCCCGGCGACGCACGATGAGCCGCGTGGCCGGCGCCACTGCCGCCGTGGTCGCCCTCGCGATCGGCGGGTATGCCGTCGCCGGCAACCTCGGCCTCGGCAACGGTTCCACGCCGCCGGCGACAGGCACAAGCACGACGGTCGACGCGACGCCGGTGACCGCCAAACTCGAGCCGGCGACCTCGCTCGCGGAGAACGGACAGACCATCGATCCGGGCCGCTACGGCCGGCTCGCCGTGACCTGGGACCCGGCACCGAAAACGGCCGGTTCGGACCTGACGTACTCGACCTATGCGGAGGACGGCACTCTGACCACGATCGGCGGCTCGAGCACTCAGGGGCTCGCTCCGAATGCCGTCTCGTGGGGAACTTCGGGCCCGGACAGTCACGTGATCGTCGGTGTGCTGCCACGGTCAGCACAACGCTTCTCCGTCGTGCTCCCCCAGGACCCCCAGGGCGGGCACAGCTCGACTTCCGCGCAGAGCGCACTGCCCGGATCCCCGTGGCAGGCGTTCGGGGTCTTCTTCGCCGACGGCGGCGACGTGGATCGGATCGTCGACATCCTGTGGCAGGACACGTCCGGGCGGATCTTCGACAAGGACGGATCGGAAGTGCCGTCAGTCTCGTTGGGAGACAAGGCCGGTTCGCGGGTTTACCTCGCGCAGCGAGCCGGAGTCATGGGGATCTTCACCGCGGACGGCGACCACACCTCCTCGTGGCTGGATGACACGGACGGTGCTGCGCGCCTGCATCCGGTCCTCGACATCGGACGCGGCTCGGCCGCCACGATGGACGGGTTCTTCGCCATGCTCGTCCCCGCCGGGTCGAGCAAGCCACAGCTGACGCCGGGCGCCAAGGTCCTCGGCGCCGACGATCCGACGATCACCCCGATCCCCGGGAGCGGCCAGGCCGTCCTGTGGGCGCACTACACCGCCACCGAGACCTCATCCGCACCGTCGTTCACCACGATCAGCTGGGTCGGCCCGGACGGCACGCCGGCCCGGGTGACGAAGTACTGAGCCTGTGAGGGAACCCACCACCGGCCGGCCTCCCCCGCGCGAGGCCGACCGGGGAGGATGGGAACGGCATACCCACAGCAGGCACGAAGGAGTGGACGCAGCATGCAGTTCGGACGCAGCTACGAGGAGTTCGAGGTCGGCGCGACCTATAAGCACTGGCCCGGCAAGACGGTCACCGAGTTCGACGACCACCTGTTCTGCCTACTGACGATGAACCACCACCCACTGCACATGGACGCCCATTACGCCGAGGAGACAACGCAATTCGGCAAGAACGTCGTCGTCGGCAACTACGTCTACTCGATCCTGCTCGGCATGTCCGTGCCGGACATCTCCGGCAAAGCCATCGCCAACCTAGAGGTCGAGTCGCTGCGGCACGTCGCTCCGACCTTCCACGGCGACACGCTCTATGGGGAGACCACCGTTCTCGACAAGTGGGAGTCCTCGTCCAAGGACGACCGGGGCGTGGTCTATGTCGAGTCCATCGCCTACAACCAGGACGGCAAGGTCGTGTGCATCTTCCGCCGCAAGGTGATGGTGCCCAAGGCGAACTATCTCGAGGCCCGTGGCGGCGAGCAGCCGGGCCGCCCGGTCCCGCAGCCGGACAAGAACTGGCCCGGCCCCGAGGCTGCCGAGAAATAGCCCTGCTGCGTCCAGCGCGTCCGCTCACCTGGCTCCCGACTACGGGGAGCAAGACCCCCGGGGCGAGACCGCCGTCGGGTGCGGAGCAGCAGGGCCATGAACATATTTCGTGGCGGATTCGTGCCGATGCCACGCCCACAGGGGTGACCGGACGCGGGGCGGCCCGAGAAGCTCAGCGCGCCGGGTGCTGACGCTCGGGCGCCTGAGGGGCCAATCCGTGCTGGACGCCCCAGAGGACTGCCTGGCTGCGGCTGCTGACGCCCATGCGGCGGTAGGCACTGCGGATGTAGGACTTGACGGAGTTGATCGACAGGTAGGTCTGGCGCGCAATCTCGTTGTTGGACAAGCCCGTTGTGATCAAGGCGATGATCTCGGACTCGCGGGCGGTCAATCCCGCCTCGCGGCCGGGCCAATCCCCGTTCGTGGGCGAGTCTGCGTCGCCATCGCCCGGCGGGGCGGGGGCGTCGGGCACGACGTACTCACCGGACTTCACCCTCCGCAACTGCTCGATCAGTTCCGCGGTCGAGAGCGTCTTGCTCACGTAACCGTGCACGCCGCGGTCCATACCCGCCGCGACAGCATCCGGATCGAGATTCCACGAATAGAGCACGACACGCGCGACATCGGGATCGGCGAGCACGTCGTCGATGTGCGAGGAGGCCCCGTCGGGCGACTGGGCAAAGGTGTCGAAAAGGGCGATATCGACGGGGCGGCTCACGCTGGTCTTGACGTTGTACTCGACGACCTCGACTTCGTCGGAGTGCGATTCGAACATGCGGCCGAGGCCCTTGACGACCACTTCGTAGTCGTTGACCAAGGCCACAAGGATCCGACGATCGTCCGATATCACCTCTTGATCGTAGCGCCCCGGCACACAGGGACGGATAACGGACCGAGAACCTGCAATCCATCCTAAGGGTGTCCCCGTAGGGGCGCGGTTTGCGTGACACCATGGCGCCATGAGCGAGGAGCAGAAGACGGCGGACAATCGGGCCCGGCAGACGACCGAGGAGTTCCGCGCCTTCGTCCAGACGGGTTGGGCGCCGCGCGCCGACGCGCGCCCCCGCCGCTCCCCCGCCGCGCCGTATGCCGCCGCCCGCCGTGCCACCCTGTCCGCCGCCTATCCCGGCGAACGCCTGGTGATCCCCGCCGGCGGGCTGAAGGTGCGCAGCAACGACACCGACTACGTCTTCCGACCGCATACCGCCTTCGCCTATCTGACCGGGCTCGGCGCCGACCGCGAACCGGACGCGGTGCTCGTGCTCGAACCGACCGCCGATGGCCACGAGGCGATCCTCTTCTTCCGGCCTCTGGCAGCGCGCGACAGCGACGAGTTCTTCGGCGACGCCCGCTATGGGGAGTTCTGGGTCGGGCCGCGTCCGAGCATCGAGGACATCGAGGCCGAACTCGACCTGAGCGGGCGGCACATCGACGACTTCCTCGATGCCGTGACCAAGGACGCCGCGGAAATGATCGTGCGCGTGGTGCGCGACGCCGACAGCGCTCTGACGGCGCAGCTCGACGAGCGCCGGGTGTCCGAAGGGCGCGAGCAAGAACCGCTGCAAGAGGCCGATGACGAACTGGCGCATACGATTTCGACGTCACGGATGGTCAAGGACGCGTTCGAGATCGAGCAGATGCGCGCGGCCATCGCCGCCACCAAGGTGGGCTTCGAGGCAGTGATCACCGACCTGCCGCACCTGGTGGCCAAGGGCCGCGGTGAACGGTGGGTCGAGGGCGTCTTCGGGCTGCACGCACGCCACCAGGGCAATGGCGTCGGCTACGACTCGATCTGCGCGGCCGGCGACCACGCGAACACCCTGCACTGGATCAAGAACACCGGCGACGTGACCGAGGAGGATCTCATCCTGCTCGACGCGGGCGTCGAGGTCGACGCCCTCTACACCGCAGACATCACGCGCACCCTGCCCGTCAGCGGCACCTTCACCGAGGACCAGCGCGAGGTGTATGACGCGGTGTGCGCCGCGCAGGCGGCCGGCATCGCCGCGGTCAAGCCGGGAAACAAGTTCAGCGACGTGCACGGTGCGGCGATCCGGGTCATCGCCGAGCACTTGCACGCGTGGGGGCTGCTGCCTGAGGGCATCGGCGTCGAGGAGACGCTCGACAAGGACCACGGGCAGTACCACCGGCGCTGGATGGTCCACGGCACGAGTCACCACCTCGGCCTCGACGTGCACGATTGCTCGCTGGCCACGCGCGAGGAGTACATGGACGCCGAACTGCGCCCCGGGATGATCCTCACCGTCGAGCCGGGGCTGTACTTCAAGGCGGACGACGACCTGGCGCCGGAGCGCTTCCGCGGCATCGGTGTGCGGATCGAGGACGACGTCCTCGTGACCGAAGACGGATGCGAGAACCTCTCCGCCGGTATGCCGCGAAGCAGCGCCGAGGTCGAGGCCTGGATCCAACACGTCCAATCGCGCTGAGCCGCTCGACGCGGCGCGCAGCGTCTCAGCTACCTGGTGCCCACGGGGCCCAGGTGGCTGGTGGGGCCACACCGGCCACGCGGCATACCGTCAATCTCGCGAAGCGAGAATTTGAACGTGCCAACTATGTCACGATGCGGTATCGACCCGTCGTGGTGCCTGGACGGTTGACAAGGGTTGCGGTTACAACAGGGGGACCAACCAGCGTGGCGCTGGCTACTTCGTATGCCCTCGCCAACGCGTGAATCGAAGGAGATCACATGGCGCAGGTGCACCGGCGCAGGCAACTCGTCGCGATGGGGGGTGCGATCCTCACCACCACCTTGTTGAGCGCCTGCCTCCAGAACCCGAACGCCTCCGACGGCGGTGGCGCGGCCGGACTCAACGGCTACGTCGACAACACGCAGAAGGACGGCGACAAGGTCGTCACCATCCTCGGCGCCTTCGGTGGCGATGAGAAGAAGGCCTTCGAGGCCTCCCTCGCCGAATTCGAGAAGTCCTCCGGCATCGACATCCAGTACACGGACGACAACAACTTCACGACCATCGTCAAGACCAGGGTGACTGCCGGCGATGCGCCCGACATCGCGCTCTTCCCGCAGCCCGGTGGTCTGATCGAACTGGCCGAGGCCGGCAAGATCCAGCCCATTGACTCCGTCCTCGACTACGACACCCTGGCCACCACCTTGGTGCCCGGCTTCCTCGAGTCCACCCGTTACAAGGGCCGCTCCTATGGCGCCCCGATGCGCATGGCCGTCAAGTCCATCGTCTGGTATCCCAAGCCTGCGTGGACCGAAGCCGGCGGCAAGACCGAGTTCACCTCCCTGCAAGACCTCGCGAAGAACACCGACGCGATCAAGGGCAAAGGCACCGCGCCCTGGTGCATGGGCTGGGGTAGCGACGCAGCCACCGGCTGGGTCGGCACCGACTGGATCGAGGAGATGGTGCTGCGGGTCAGCGGCCCGGACGTCTACGACCAGTGGGTCAGCCACAAGATCCCGTTCAACGACCCGCAGATCCTCAAGGCGTTTGCCGAGTTCGGCAAGCTCGCCAAGGGTGACGGCAATGTCTTCGGTGGCGCCGCGAACATCATCAACACCAAGTTCGGTGACGCGATGACCCCGGCGTTCCAGGACCCGCCGAAGTGCTACTTGATGCGACAGGGCAACTTCGCGACCGGCTTCCTCCCCAAGGACGTCCAGGCAGACCTCGACAACAAGGTCGGGATCTTCGTGTTCCCGCCGCTCGACGGCGGTTACGGCGGCCAGCCCATCCTCGGTGGTGGCGACTTGGCGGCGCAGTTCAACGGCAACGACCCCGACACCATCGAGGTCATGAAGTTCCTCACCTCCGACAAGTTCGGCGGGCCCTGGGCCAAGGTCGGCGGCTGGCTGTCGCCGCACAAGACCTTCGACGCGACGAACTACCCCAATGAGCTGACGAAGCAGATGGCCGAGATCGTGTCGAGCGCGGATGTCTTCCGCTTCGATGCCTCCGACCTGATGCCCAAGGAGGTCGGCTCGGGCACGTTCTGGACCGAGATGGTCAAGTGGATGAATGGCGCCTCGGACGAGGAGACCGCCACCGCGATCGAGAACAGCTGGCCGAAGTCCTGATGAGCACCGCAACTGATACCGTCGTCGCCCCGCAGCGACGGGACCCCGATGACATCAACCGGGCCAATGTCCCCAAGATCGTCATCGGGCTCTTCGGCCTGATCCTCACCGCCTGGGCGCTGGGCAATCTCTTCCTCGCGTTCGGCTACTACCCCCAGTGGTTCCTCGACAACAAGATCCTCATCGCCGCACTCGCCCTGATCGGCGGGGTCGGTGGGGCCGCGTTGCTCTTCTGGTTCCTCAATATGTTCATCGAGGGCCTGCCCAACCGGCTCAGCCAGGGGATCATGCCCTACGCCTTCCTGCTGCCGGGCTTCGGGCTCATCGCCCTCATGCTCATCTACCCGACGATCCAGACGATCAACTACTCCTTCGCCAACGCCAACTCGACCGAATACGTCGGGCTCGCGAACTACAAGGACATCTTTGGGTCGAAGGACTTCTGGAACGCCATCCTGAACAACCTCCTGTGGTTGGCGCTCGTCCCGGCGATCACCGTCGCGATCGGCATCATCGTCGCCGTGCTCGCCGACAAGCTCTCGGCGCAGGGTGAGAAGGTCAGCAAGTCGATCATCTTCCTCCCCATGGCGATCAGCTTCGTCGGTGCTTCGGCTATCTGGAACCTCGTCTACGCCTACAGCGACAAGTCGCAAAGCCAGGTCGGTCTGCTCAACGCGATCGTCACCAAGCTGGGGATGGACCCCAAGACGTGGCTGCAGATATCCGACGGCAAGCTCAACTCGCTGTTGATGATGGTCATCCTCATCTGGCTGCAGGTCGGTTTCTCGATGATCCTGCTGTCCTCTGCCATCAAGGGCGTCCCGGACGACACCCTCGAGGCGGCCCGCATCGATGGCGCCAGCGAGCTGCAGATCTTCTTCAAGGTGATCATCCCGCAGATCCGCGGCACCATCGTCACGGTCTTCATCACCGTGGTCATCCTCGTGATGAAGGTCTTCGACATCGTCTACGTCCTGACCAACGGCCGCGACAACTCCGATGTCATCGCGAACCTCTTCTTCAACGAGATGTTCGCCAACAGCCAGGCCGGCCGCGCGTCGGCGATCGTCGTCGTGCTGCTCATCGCCGTGCTGCCGATCCTCTGGTACCAGGTCAAGACCTTCCGTGAGGAGCAGATGAACCGATGAGTTCCACGGCTATGACCCCCGCACCCGTCGTCTCGGACCCCAAGCCGCGTCAGCGCAGGCTGATGAAGGACGGCCGGCCGCGCAGCATGTTCTCGATCGTCTCGATGATCCTGCTGTGCATCATCTGGACCCTGCCCACACTGGGTCTGCTCGTCACCTCCTTCCGCAGCCGCGACGACGCACAGTCCAACGGCTGGTGGAATGCGTTGTTCAACCCGTTCGGCACCGGCTGGACCTTCGAGAACTATCGCAAGGTCATCGCGGATGCCGACCTCGGCAATGCCTTCCTCAACGGGATCGTCGTCGCCCTGCCGGCGACCATCCTGCCGATCATGTTCGCCGCCTTCGCGGCATACGCGTTCACCTTCCTGGACTTCCCGGGCAAGGACCTGCTCTTCATCGCCATCGTCGCGGTGATGGTCGTCCCGATCCAGGTGGCCTTCCAGCCGATGCTCAACCTGCTCGGCCCCAACGGTCTCGGCATCTCCGGCCAATACATCGCGGTGTGGTTGTTGCACACCGGATTCGGTATGCCGCTGGCCATCTACACCCTGCGCAACTACATGTCCACGCTGCCCTACAGCGTGGTCGAGTCGGCGAAGATCGACGGCGCCACCCACTACCAGATCTTCTGGAAGCTGGTCGCCCCGATGGCCATGCCCGCCATGGCCGCCTTCGCCACGCTGCAGTTCCTCTGGGTGTGGAACGACCTGCTGATCGCCAAGCTGTTCCTGAACTCCGGCAACTCCACGGTCATCGTGAAGTTGCAGGGCCTGCTCGGCACCCAGGGTCAGGGCCAGGAGTTGCTCACCGCGGGCGCCTTCATCTCGATGGTGCTGCCGATGATCGTCTTCTTCGCCCTGCAGCGCTTCTTCGTCCGCGGCCTCACCTCGGGCGCGGTCAAGGGCTGACGCCACCGCGCGCCCACGATTGGGCCCGCCCTCCCTCCGGGCGGGCCCTTTCGCGTGCCCATGACCCCGCCCTCCCCGGGCTTGCGTCCGCGGAGTTGGTTGCTATAGCGACCAACTCCGCGGACGCAAAGGGGGTGACGAATCCGGCCCCCTTCGATCGTCATGGGGTATCCGGCCACCACGGAGCCGGGCGAACCGAGAGGATCTGACAATGCGTTACTCCCTGCTGCTGCACTACCCCGAGCCGACCGAGGGCCAGATCGACCCCGAGATGATCGCGCAGGCCCAGCGGGCCTTCCAGGCGTATGCCGCCGCCCTCGACGCCGCTGGTGTCCTGATCGCCGCCGAGGTCCTCCAACCGAGCGCCGCGACCACGACCGTCACCCGGCGCACCGGCGACCTCAGTGTGCAGGACGGTCCCTTCGCCGCCACCGTCGAGGCGCTCGCCGGGGTGTTCGTCCTCGACGTGCCCCACCTCGACGCTGCCATCGGGTGGGCCGAGAAGTGCCCCGCCGCCCAGTGGGGCGTCATCGAGGTCCGGCCGGCCGGCACGTCCTATGTCGACGGCGCCTGGACCCACTAGGAGCCATGCGGTGACGACACCGGAGCCGGTGCGGGAGCTAGCCGCAGAGCGAGCCCGCACCGGCTATGGCCGGCTCCTGGCCCTCCTCAGCGCGATGACCGGCGACATCGCGGCAGCGGAGGACGCCCTCGGCGACTGCGCACCTGGCCGGACAGCGGCATACCCGCAAACCCTGACGGGTGGTTGCTCACCGTGGCGCGCAACCGTCTGCGTGACCGATGGAAGTCCGCGGACGCGACGCGCACGCAGCCCCTCCAGCCCGATTCCCCGGACCTGCCCGCGACGCCCTTTGCCGCACGGCTGGACGCGTGGAACCGAGCCCTCATCGACTGCGGTCGAGCCCACCTCGCGGCGGCACATGATGCGCGACAGCTCGGGCGCTTCCATCTCTAGGCCGCCATCCAGGCCGTACAATGCTCCCGCGTCGACGGGGCCGAACCGGATCCACGCCTGCTCGTGGACCTCCATCGTGGTCTCGTCGCCGTCTCCCCCACCCTCGGGGCCATCGCCGCGCGACAGCACCTGCTGTCACAGCGCGAGACGTGGACCTGACGCGACCAACACCGGCGGCCCCCCTAGCGGCGTTCGACCACGTCGAGCAGGAGCGCGTAGTCGACGTCCGGTGCCGGCTTCACCGATCCCAGGACCATCCCGAGCAACTGGGCGGGCTTGGGGAACTGTTCCGGGAGGCCGCGGTTGTACGTGTCGTGCTCCTCGAGCGACGCCACCGCGGCGGTGAACGTCGCGGTGACGTCGACATAGTGGGTCGGGGTGGCGGTGCCGGCGAAGGCCAGCAGCGGCACGTGGTGTGGCTCGAGGCCCTCGTCGAGCAGTTCCGGGAAGATCCACCGGTTGCCGGCGTCGGCGACCGCGTCGGCACACGCCTGACCCACGGCGCGGTGGTCGGCCTGGTTGAGCATGCCCGCGACGAACCGATCGTGGTAGTCGCCGGTGACGACGAGACCCGGCCTGCGACGCCGTATCTCGCGGGCGATGTCGCGGCGCAGGTCCAGGCTGTACTCCACGATGCCGTCCCGATAGGAACCGAACTCGACGATCTCGACGCCGACGGCCCGACCGGCTGCGCGTTGCTCCGCCTCCCGCACCGGGCCGGCCTGGTCGGGATGCAGGTTGTCGATGCCTGCCTCCCCGCGGGTCGCGAGCCAGTACGTCACCGTCTTGCCGGCACCGGTCCACCTGGCCACGGCGGCCGAGGTGCCGTACTCGATGTCGTCGGGATGCGCCACGACGCACAGGACGCAGTCGAAGGCCTCGTCGAGGACGGTCAGCTCCGGCGGCCCGGAATGAGGTCCTGAGGGTGGTCCCGGAGGTGTCATGGCCCCGAGGCTACGCCTCGATCGGCCCTCGTTGCTCAGAATCCGGAACTAGGTGGCGGCGGTTGCCGCGGGGGCGATGCGGGAAACTGCGCCGGGGGTGGGGCCTGCGTGTCTGATTGCGCCTGTGTCGTGGGCGGGGTTTGCGCGGCTGCCTGGGCCTCGGCATACGCCCGGGCCTGTGCCTCGGCGACCTGCGCCTGGGCGGCCTTCATGGGGTCCATCTGGGCGATCAGGTCCCGGCCCTGCTGGACGTACTTGTGCTCGGTCATCACCTCATACCGCGTAGCGACGACCTGGCTGACGGAGGTGAAGTCGCGCTGGCCCTTGGTGAGTGCGTAGCCCACCATCGACCACACCAGCCCGAAGAGGGCACCGAAGATCACGGTCGAGAGGATCCGCACGAGCGTCTGACCGTCCTCGAACATCGAGAAGATCAGACCGACGAAGGCACCCAGCCAGGCACCGGAGAGCGCCCCTCCCATGGCCACGCGCCCGCGGGTCAGGCGCCCGGTGACCCGCTCGACCTGCTTCAGGTCGGTGCCGACGATCAGCACGTTCTCGACGGGAAAGCCGTTGTCGGACAGGTAGTCCACGGCCTTCTGCGCCTCGTGATAGCTGTCATAGACACCGAGCGACATGGGGTAGTTCAGCTTGAAGGCGCCCGGACCGAGCGGGCTGCGGCCACCAAGCGGTTGCGCTGTCATACTGCCATTCTCCCAGGTGAAAGCTGGACGTTTGCTGGGAGTCCACCCAGCAAACGGCTCCCCCGCGCTCCGCCATCGCGAAGGCACCGGCGCCCGGTCCGGCACCCACCTCGTCGGCCGCTTCTTCGGGCCGGTGATGGTGCTGTGGTTCCTCACCCTGGCGGCGCTCGGGATCCCGCACATCCTCGCCGATCCCCATGTCCTGGGCGCGCTTTCGCCGCACCACGCGGTCGGGTTTGCGTTCCGTCATCCCTTCATCGCCTTCATCGCGATGGGTGCGGTGGTGCTGTCGGTCACCGGCACCGAGGCGCTGTATGCCGATATGGGCCACTTCGGGTCAACCCTTGAGTTTGTAGTCCTCCAGCAGGCGGCGGCCGATGATCATCTTCTGGATCTCCGCCGTGCCTTCGCCGATCAGCAGCATCGGGGCCTCGCGGTAGAGGCGCTCGATCTCGTACTCCTTGGAGTAGCCGTAGCCGCCGTGGATGCGGAAGGACTGCTCGACGACATTGGCGCAGTTCTCGGCGGCGAGATATTTGGCCATGCCGGCCTCGAGGTCGTTGCGTTTGCCGGCGTCCTTGAGGCGGGCGGCCTTGACCATCATCTGATGGCTGGCCTCGACCTTGACGGCCATGTCGGCGAGGCGGAAGAGGATGCCTTGGTGGTCGGCGATCTTCTTGCCGAAGGTCTCGCGCTGCTGGGCGTAGGAGATGCCGAGCTCGAAGGCGCGCATCGAGACCCCGCACGCGCGGGCGGCGACGTTGACGCGGCCGACCTCGACGCCGTCCATCATCTGGTAGAAGCCCTTGCCGGGCTCGCCGCCGAGGATCTGGGCGGTGGTCGTCTTGTGGCCGGTGAGGACGAGTTCGGTGGTGTCGACGCCCTTGTAGCCCATCTTGTCGATCTTGCCGGGCACCGTGACGCCCTGCGCGGTCTCGCCGAAACCGGACTTCTTCTCGATGAGGAAGGTCGTCATGTTCTTGTACACGCTGTCCGCGCCGAGGTCGGTCTTGACCAGCACCGCAACGAGATTCGCGCTGCCACCGTTGGTCAGCCACATCTTCTGGCCGTCGATCACCCAGTCGTCGGAGTCGCCTTGGCGCACCGCCTTGGTCTTGATGGCCGAGACGTCGGAGCCGAGGCCGGGCTCGGACATCGAGAAAGCGCCGCGGAGGTCCCCGGTCGCCATCCGGGGCAGGTAGTTCTGCTTCTGCTCCTCGGTGCCGTGCTGCAGGATCATGTACGCGACGATGAAGTGGGTGTTGATGATGCCGGACACCGACATCCACCCGCGCGCGATCTCCTCGACGCACAGGGCGTAGGTCAGCAGCGACTCCCCCAGCCCGCCGTACTCCTCGGGGATCATCAGCCCGAAGATCCCCATCTCCTTCATCTGGTCGACGATCGCCTGCGGGTATTCGTCCTTGTGCTCCAGGTCCGTCGCGACCGGGATGATCTGCTCGTTGACGAATTCCTTGACCAGCTTGAGCAGTTCGACCTGCTCCTCGGTGAGGTTGTCTGTCGTCTGCAGTCGTGACATGCGTCGATCGCCGCCTTGCGCTCGGGTCCAGGGTTCTCTTGCGAGTATGCCGTCCGCCCTCGTCGCGCTGTAGCCGCGCCGGGCGTGATCCCTCCCACCCCGCCGCCGGGAAGCCGCCTCCGGGCCCTTCCCTTTATATTCCAGTGTTGATATATTCCATGTATGGAGAAATTGTCGAATGCCGAGTTCACCCTCCTGCTGATGATGGCCGAGCAACCCGGGATCACCGGCTACACCATCACCCGGCTGGTCGACGAACGGGGCCTGGGCGCCTGGGCCGGCGTCGCCTCCTCCTCGGTCTACAACGGGCTGAGTCGGGTGGAGCACCGCGATCTCGCGCAGTCGGCGCCCGACGACACCAAGACCGGGCGCGGCCCGCGCGGGAGGTGCTACACCCTCACCCCCGCCGGTAAGCGCGCACTGCGGGCGGCGCTGCGCCAGGCGCTGAGCACGACGCGCGAGCACGACCCGCGGTTCAACCTTGCCCTCTCCGGCATCGACACTCTCCCCGCGACGACCGCCGCTTCCTGCTTGCGGGAGCGGGCGGCATACCTCGCGGCGGAGCACACCCGCCTGAGCGCCATCCGCGACGCCCAGGCCCACGAACCCACCTCCGCTGCCGGCCTGCTTTTCGATCGGATCCTGCACGCCGTCGAGGCCGAGCGGGCGTGGAGCGCGGCCGCCGCCCAGCAGATCGCGACCCGAACAGAGAGGACTGACCGATGAACGCCGCCATCGCCGGCTTCGAGCCCTTCGTCGGCGAACACTGCGAGACGACGGCGACCGGCAATCTCCTGCACGCCGCCGGCCTCCCACTCAGCGAGCCGATGATGTTCGGGCTCGGCCAGGGGCTCAGCTACGGCATCTTCACCTTCAAGGGCGCACCCGCGCCCTTCATCGGCGGCCGCACCCGCCCCGAGCAACTCACCCAGGACCTCGCCAGCCGGCTGGGACTCGACGTCGACGTCCGCACCACGCGCTCGGCCCGTCGGGCGTGGGCCAATGTGGCCGACTTCGTCGACCGGGGCGTCCCCGTCGGGGTGAAGCTGAACATGCGGCTGCTCGACTACGACACCACCGGGGCGGACTTCGCCGGCCACTTCGTCGCGGCCTACGGCTACGACGGCGAGCGCGTGTATGTCGTGGATACCCGCGGCCAGGGCGGTGCCCGGGTGACGAGCCGGGCGAGCTTTGAGGCCGCGCGGCTGTGGAAAGGACCCATGTCGTCCAACGCCCTGACCTGGACCATCGCCGCGCCCCACCCGATCGCGCTCCGATCAGCCCTGCCCGGTGCGATCGCCGCCACGGCTCGGGCCTTCCTCAGTCCCCCGATCGCCAACTTCGGCGCCAAGGGCATCCGCAAGACCGCGCGCGTCATCCGCGCCTGGCCGCAGGAGTATGCCGCCGCCGACCTCGCCGGCATCGGTCACCTGATGGAGCACGGCGGCACCGGCGGCGGGCTCTTCCGCCGGATGTATGCCGCCTTCCTGCGCGAGGCGGGCGGCGTCCTCGGCGACGGGTCCCTCCTCGACGTGGCGGAGCAGTTCGAGATCGCCGCCGGCCTGTGGTCGCAGGTCGCCGCCGCGCTCGAACAGGTCGACGGTCCAGACAGCCTCGATCGCGCCGCGCAGCTCCTCCACGAGATCGCCGACGTCGAGGAGACCGCCATGCAGGCCCTCGCCGACTGACCCGCCGCCTGCATCACCCGCGTGCTCAGCACACCCCCTTGAGAACCGCCGTCGAGTCGGCCCCCCGGTCGTCGAGTGAGCGCGACACGCCCAGAACGCCCGCCGAAACTCGGCGTGTCGCGCTCACTCGACGCGCTCAGTTCAGGTCATCGATCAGATCCACCCGCCCGGCGACGGTGACGAACGAGAAGGGCGGGCGGTCGTCTTGGACGGTGAGACTGGCATACCGGGTCCGTTTGAGCGTGCGGCCCTGGTAACCCATGCGGACTCAGTAGGCCCGGCGCGCCATTCCGGTATGGCGCGGACGGCTCGGCCGCGACCCGGCACCTGGAGGTGCCGACCGATTCGACGGACTCGGACGGACGGCCGACAATGGGGCATCGTGCGCCGCTTCTTCGCTCCCTACCGCGTCCTGCGCGTCATGCCGTCGGCGCCGCACTTCTTCGCCAGTGCCTATGTCGCCCGGCTGGGCACGTCGATGTTCGGCGTGGCGATCGTCGTTATGATCGCCACCCGCTACGACTCGTACGCCCTCGCCGGCCTCGTCTCCTTCGTCGGGCTGATCTCGATGGCAATGGGCGGGCCGCTCGTGGCGCGCGCGATCGACCGGTTCGGGCAGCGCCGGATCGCGTTGCCGGCCGGGCTGGTCGTCGGGTGCTGCCTGCTCGCCCTCACCGTGGAGGCGTATGCCGGGGTGCCCGGCTGGGTCTTGCTCGTCACCGCCCTCGGGCAGGCGGTCGCGCCCAATCCCAGCACGCTGGTCCGCACCCGGTGGACCCATCTGCTCCGGGAGCGGCCGGCGGATCTGCACGTCGCCACCTCCTTCGAGCAGGCCGCCGAGGAGTCGTGCTTCGTCCTGGGGCCGGCACTGGGCGCCGCATTGGCGTCATGGCTCTTTCCCGAGGCTGGCGTCCTGGTGGCGACAACGCTCTTCCTGGTCGGGCTGCTCGGTCTGCTGGCCCACCGAGTCAGCGAGCCGCCGGTGCACGTCAGCGATGAGAAGCACCACGTCCTGGGTGCGTTCACCGCGCCCGGGCTGCTCGGACTGGCCGTCACCCTCACCCTGACCGGCGCGGTCTTCGGCGGCATGGACGTCGTGGTGCTGGCCTATGCGGAGGACAACGGCGTCAAAGCCCTCGGCGGCGCGCTCGTCGGCTTCTTCGCCGCCGGCTCCCTCGTCGGTGGCCTGCTCTACGGTCTCGTGCCCGTGGACGGGCGAATCGCCCGCCGGATGACGGTCTGGACCTTCGCGATGTTCGCCCTTCTGGCGCCTGTGCTGTGGGTTCCGAACATCCCGGTGCTCGCGATCAACGGCTTCGTCGCCGGCCTCGCCATCGCGCCGACACTGATCACGGCGATGACCTTGTGCCCCAGGCTGGTTCCGACGAGTCAGCTCAACGAGGGCATGACGATCGTCGTCACCGGCCTGCTCATCGGGGTCGGGGTCGGCTCGGCCGCCGCCGGTCAGGTCATCGAGTCGTATGGCGCCCACCGCGCGTTCCTCGTGCCCGTCGCCGCCGCCGCGCTCGCCTTCGTCCTGGCGTTGCTGAGCCGCTCGCGCCTGGTCGCCGCGGAGCGGCGTGCGCTCGGCGCGCCGGTGCCGGTGGCACGATGACGGTATGAGCAGTGGGGGCCGGCCGGTTGCGCGGCGCACCCTGCTGCTCGGGGCCGCCGCTGCCGCGACCGCGAGTTGTGATTTGTCGATCTCGACGTCGGGCTCGGCGACGACACACGCGCGCAGCCACCGGATGGACGGCACGCTGACCTCCGTGCACCTGGCGGGTGAGGAGTCGGCCTGGAGCCTGCTCATGCCGATGGGCAAGCGATCCCGCGCCCTCGTGATCGGCTTGCATGGCAAGGGATCTAACGGCCCGGAGATGATGGATATGCTCGCCCTCGACGAGCACGTGGCCCGAACGGAACTCGCCGTGGCGACGATCAGCGGCGGCGACACCTATTGGCACAAGCGCCGCTCGGGCGTGGATGCCGGGGCCATGGTCATGCAGGACTTCCTGCCGCTGATGCGCAGCTACGCGAAGATCCCGGAGAGCACGTCGCTGGGTTTCCTCGGGTTCTCGATGGGCGGCTACGGATCGCTCCTGCTCGCTTCCGCGATGAAGCCGGCCACGGTCCTCGGCGTCGTCGCGCAGAGTGCCGCCCTGTGGACCGACCCGGGCGACAGCGCGGAGGGCGCTTTCGACGACCACGAGGACTTCGTCGCCCACGACGTCTTCCGACGCGCAAAGGCCCTCTCCCGCATACCGATTCGCCTCGACTGCGGCACTGACGACCCGTTCATCGCGGCCAACCGCGCCTTCGCCCGCGATGTCGTCCCGCACGCCGTAACGAACTTCGACGCCGGCGGACATACCGGCGACTACTGGCGCTCCCATGCCGGCGCAGACCTCGATTGGCTCGCCGCCCAGCTCTCCTGAGCTCCGGCGACCGCCGCCCCATCCGGGCGAGTGCACACGGCGCTCGCCACGGCCCGGTTGGTGCACACCAGCTACGAGTAGGGCGCTGTGGAACCACTGACGCGGATATTCGTGCAGGTCAGAGGGCTGATGACGCCTGACGCCATGAAGGACTCGTAGCCGGTGTGCACCGACCGCCGCCCGGGAGATCGTGCTACCAGCTCGGAGCGGGCGATTAATCGGTTGCGCGACCACCCCGGGTGCGCTTCAGTGGTGGCGCGCGCCATCGGTCCGGCGCGCTGAGTGAGAGGAGGAGAGCCATGGCTGTTTCGGGCCTGATGCTGCCCCGCCCCGTTTCCTTCTGCACTCAGGAGCTATTCACCCATGACTTCGGATCCGTCCGCATTCGCGACCGATTCCTTCCCTGACGCCCCACCCGAGGGCGAGCGCTGGTCCACCTGGGACGGCGCCACCCACGGCCCGAAACCCCGACCCGACTGGGTCATCACCGATCTCGGAGCCGTCGAGGCGGATCTCGGCGTGCTCAAGACCGGCAAGGAGGCCGATGTCCACGTCGTGCGCCGCTGGGTGCCCGACGGCACGGCCGAGCCGGAACGTGATGTCCTCATGGCCGCCAAGCGGTTCCGCAGCGGCGACCACCGGCTCTTCCACCGGGACGCCGGTTATCTCGAGGGTCGCCGCGTACGCCGGTCCCGAGAGATGCGCGCCATGGCCCGCCGCACCGAATTCGGCAAAGAGGTGATCTCGGGCCAGTGGGCCGGCGCCGAGTTCGAGGCGCTCAAGGCCCTGTGGGCGCTGGAGTTGCCGGTGCCCTATCCGGTCCAGCTGACCGGCACCGAGATGCTCATGGAGTTCGTCGGCTCCGACGGCGTCGCCGCGCCCCGGCTGGCCGCGACGCGCGTCGAAACCCGTTCTCTGCCAGGCTTGTTCGAGCAGGCACGCGAGGTGCTGACCCGCCTCGCGCTCCACGGGTGGGCGCACGGCGACCTGTCGGCATACAACATCCTGCTCGACGGCGAACGCCTCGTCTTCATCGACTGGCCGCAGATCGTCGACATCATCGGCAACCCGCAGGGGTTCGACTTCCTGCACCGCGACGTCCACAACCTCGCCTCGTGGTTCACGAGCAAGGGGTATGCCGTGGACGAGGAGCACCTCTTCGGTGACCTCGTCGCCGCCGCCACGTCGAGGTGGTGAGCCTGGCCCCCCAAGGAACCTCTGCTAGCAGAGGTTAGTCAAATCAGCACACCTAGGGAAGTGTGCAGATTTGACTAACCTCTGCTCAGTTGGGTTGGGAGACAGCCAGATCAGTTACACCAGCGTGTAGTCGCCGGCCTCCTCGAGTGCCGCCGTCACAGCTGCCTCGTCGAGGGGCGCGTCGGACACGACCGTGACCGTGGAGGTGCCGCCCGCGACGAGGTCGACCTGGACATCGCGGACGCCGGCAACGGCGGACAGCTCCTGGGTCACGGCGTGCGCGCAGTGGCCGCAGGTCATGCCGTCGACGGCATAGGTGCCCGTCACCGGTGCCCCGGGGTCGGCCGGGCTCTCGGCGGGGCCGGTGTCGTTGCTCGCCATCGGCAGGTTGCGGCTGACGTCGCTGGGCTGGGTCATTTCGCTACTCCTCGTATGCCGCCCGCGCGGTTCCCGCAGGGCCTCACCACAGCATACCCCTGGGGGGTAATCCGCAGTGGGGTCAGCCTGCGGTGACAGCTTCGTGCACCGCCAGGACGCGCTCGGCGATGTCGACGTGGAGCCGCTCGATCATCTTGCCGTTGTAGGTGACCACACCGGTGCCGGCGCCGTCGCGCCAGGCGGCGACGATGCCCTCCGCCTCCTCGATCTCGCTCTCGCTGGGCGAGAAGGCGGCATTACAGGCGTCGATCTGGCCGGGATGGATGAGCGTCTTGCCGTCGAAGCCCATCTCCCGCCCCTGGCGGCACTCGGCAGCGAAGCCCTCCGCGTCCTTGACGTCGTTGTAGACGCCGTCGACGATCGCGATGCCGGCCCGCCGGGCCGCGAGCAGCGCCATGGACAGCGAGGTCAGCACGGGGGCTCGACCGGGCACGTGCAGGGCCTGCAGTTCCTTGACGAGGTCGTTGGTGCCGATGACGAAGCAGGCCAGGCGTTCGTCCGCCCGAGCGATCTTGTCGGCCTCGAAGATCGCTTCCGGCGTCTCGATCATGGCCCACAGCTTGGTGGTCTCGGGCGCGCCGAAGTCGCGCATCGCCTCGGCCAATTGGCGAACTTCCTTGGGCGAGTTGACCTTTGGCACCACGATGCCGTCAGGCCCGGCCGCGCTCGCCGCCGCGAGGTCGGCTTCGTGCCACTCGGTGCCGATGCCGTTGACGCGGATCGTGATCTCACGCCGGCCGTACTCGCCGGATTTCGCTGCGGCACAAGCGTTGTCGCGGGCGGCCGGCTTCGCGTCAGGTGCGACGGCGTCCTCGAGGTCGAGGATCAGCGCGTCGCAGCCGAGGGCCTTCGCTTTCTCCAGCGCGCGCTCGTTGCTGCTCGGCATATAGAGGACTGAGCGCCGGGGACGGTACGCCGTCGTCATCACTTCGCCTCCTCGCTCGCCTGCTCCTTGTAGAGCTCAGCGAGCTCCGGGTCGCCCGCCGACAACTGGTCGGCGAGGGCGAGGATGACGAGGCACTGCTTGAGGGAGGCGTCGTCCTCCATCTTGCCGTCGAGCATCACCGCGCCCGTGCCGTCGCCCATCGCCGCCTTGACCCGGCGGGCATGCGCGACGTCCGCCGCCGAGGGCGAGAAGACCTTCTTGGCAATCGCGATCTGCGCCGGGTGCAGCGACCAGGCACCGACGCACCCGAGCAGGAAGGCGTTGCGGAACTGGTCCTCGCAGGCGACGACATCCTTGATGTCGCCGAACGGTCCGTAGTAGGGGAAGATCCCGTGCATCGCACACGCATCGACCATCCGCGCGATCGTGTAGTGCCACAGATCTTGTTGGAAGACAGCGCGATCGGCGTTGATCGCGTCCTCGACCCCAGCGGGCGGATCCTGCCGCACGAGATAGCCGGGGTGTCCTCCGCCGACGCGCGTGGTCTTCATCCGGCGGTCGGCAGCCAGATCGGCCGGGCCGAGGGAGATGCCCTGCATCCGCGGCGAGGCGCCGCAGATCTCCTCGACATTCGCCATCCCCCGTGCCGTCTCCAGGATCGCGTGCACGAGGATCGGCCGCGTCAGCCCGGCGCGCGCCTCCAACTGCGCCAGCAGCCGGTCGACGTAATTGATGTCCTCCGGCCCTTGCACCTTGGGCACCATGATGACGTCGAGCTTGTCGCCGATCTCGGTCACGAGAGTCGTCAGATCATCGAGCACCCACGGCGAGTCCAGGCTGTTGACCCGCGTCCACAGCTGGGTGGCGTCGCCGAAGTCGGTTGCTTTGGCGATCTCGACGAGCCCGAGCCGGGCCTTCTCCTTGTTCTCCGCCTTGACGGCGTCCTCGAGGTTGCCGAGCAGCACATCGACGGTCCCGACCATCGACGGGATCTTGGCGGCCATCTTCTCGTTGCTCGGGTCGAAGAAGTGGATCATCCGGCTCGGCCGGGCCGGGACCTCCCGGACGGGCGCCGGGGCGCCGACGGCAAGAGGGGCGAAGAAGTCCTTGGCGCTACGCATATTTGGGACGCTAGCAGCGCGCCGCCGCCGCGCCTATGTGCGATAGTGGCGATGTGACCGACCCCGCATCCCCGGCCGAGGCGCAGGCGTCCGCGATGCCGGGAGCCGCTCCCGCCGCCGACCCCGGCCCCGCCCCCGTGAACCTCACCGCGCTGCTCGCCGAGGCGTTGGGCAAGAGCGATGTGTGCTGGCTGCGGACCCCCGGGTTCAACCGGGCGGTGTGGCATGCGTATGACCGTGATGCCGTCCTGATCGTCACCGGCCCGGGTGAGCAGCAGATCCCGCCGCTGCCCGACGAGGTCGAGCTGATCCTGCGCAGCAAGGACGCCGGCACCCGGTTGCTGACGATCACCGCCCGCGTCGTCGTCCTGCCGCCCGAGCACGCCATGTGGCCGGTCGCCGCCGCCGCCCTCGCCGCAGAGCGGCTCAACGCCACCGACGACCAGATCGAGCGGTGGCGGACGAGCGGGACCATCTACGTCCTGCACCCCTACGGCCTACCCGTCGAACGGCCTGGGGCGTATGCCGCCGAGGCCGCGGCATACCCGATCCCGGCGGCAACCGGCACCACCGGCGGCCTCAAACCCCGCCACGTCGGCAAGCACTTCGCCAAGCGCAAGCCCGACGCGCACTCCGCGCGCTAGACGCGCACACCCGGCGAGCGTGAGCACACGCCACCAGAACCTCCCGGGCCCTGCCGCGCACTGCCGATAGCCTTGGCGCTTGTGAGTGCACCGGTTCGCGTCTTCGTCGCCCGGCTCGCCGGGCTCGAGGTGTTCGACCCGCTCGGCGACCGGGTGGGCCGCGTGCGCGATGTCGTCATCACCTTCTCCCAAACCCGCCGCCCGCGCGTCCTCGGCATGGTCGTCGAGGTGGCCGGCAAACGTCGTGTCTTCGTCCCGATGACCCGGGTGACGTCGGTGGACGGCGCCCAGGTGATCACGACCGGGCTGGTCAACATGCGCCGGTTCGAGCAGCGCCAGAACGAGACACTCGTCCTCGCCGAGCTGCTCGAGCGGCAGGTCACGGCGAGAACCGACAAGGGTCTCCTCGACGCCACCGTCGAGGACATCGGCATCGAGCAGGACCGGGCCCGCGACTGGAGCGTCACCAAGGTCTTCTGCCGCGAAGGCAAGCCCCAGGGCGGCCTGGCCCGGCTCGGCCGGCGCCGCAGCGCCACCTTCGTCGTGCCGGTCGAGGATGTCACGGGCCTCCACGTCGAGAGTGAGCAGCAGCCGGCCGCCCGGCTGCTCGAGGCGTACGAGGACCTCAAGGCCGCCGACCTGGCCGAGGCCATCAGCGACCTGTCCCCCAAACGGCGCCTCGAGGTCGCCGCCGCCCTCGACGACGAACGACTCGCCGACGTCATCGAGGAGCTGCCCGAGGACGCCCAGGTCGAGATCATGACCGGTCTCGAGACCGAGCGAGCCGCCGACATCCTCGAGGCCATGCAGCCCGACGACGCCGCCGACCTGTTGTCCGAACTCCCCGAGGAGCAGCAGGAACAGCTGCTGATGCTGATGGAGCCCGACGAGGCCGAAGACCTGCGCCGGCTGCTCGCCTACGACGACAACACCGCCGGCGGTCTGATGACGACCGAACCGGTGATCCTCGGCCCGGAGGCCTCCATCGCCGAGGCGCTCGCCGTCGTCCGGCGGGAGGAGTTGCCCACGGCCCTCGCGACGACGGTCTTCGTCACCCGCGGGCCGCACGAGACCCCGACCGGCCGCTATCTCGGAATGGTGCACATCCAGCGGCTCCTGCGCGAACCCCCGCACGCGTCGATCGGCGGCATCCTCGACAAGGACGTCGACCCACTCGAGCCGGACCTGCTGCTCGGCGAGGTCGCCCGCCGGCTGGCGAACTACAACATGATCGCTCTGCCCGTCGTCGACGAGGGCGCCCACCTGATCGGCGCGGTCACCGTCGACGACGTTCTCGACCACATCCTCCCGGAACACTGGCGCGAGGACCGCCACGAGCTGACCCAGTCGGAGGTGAGCCATGGCTGAGCGCCGGCCCCGGCTCGACCAGCCGCAGGAGCAGCACTCGCCGTGGATCCGCCGCCCCAAGGGCATGAACCGCGAGGCCTTCGGGGTGCTCTCGGAGAAGTTCGCCCGGTTCATGGGGACCCCGCAGTTCATCATCTGGATGACGGTCTTCGTCGCCGCCTGGCTGATCTGGAACACCTGGGGCCCGGAACGGCTGCAGTTCGACCCGCGCGACCTGAACTACACCCTCCTCACCTTGATCCTGAGCCTCCAGGCGTCGTATGCCGCGCCCCTGATCCTGCTCGCCCAGAACCGGCAAGCCGACCGCGATCGCGTTGCGCTGGAACAGGATCGCTCCCGTGACGAGCGCAACCTGGCGGACACCGAGTTCTTGACCCGCGAGGTCGCGTCATTGCGACTGGCCATGCGGGATGCCGCCACCCGCGACTTCCTGCGCAGCGAGTTGCGCGACCTCCTGGAGGATCTCGTCTCCGAGGTCGACCAGCGCGAGACGAAGGCCGCCCGCAAGGCCAAGCGCAAGGCGAAGGCCAAAGCCAAGGCGAAGGCCGCTGCCAAGGCCCAGGCCCGCCAAGCCGCCGCCCGCGCGGCGACCAAGCCGGGCGACATACCGTCCGCGCCGCAGTAGGCCCCCGGGCAATGGCTCGCCGGCCCGCTGCCGGCGGCGCCGAGCGGGGCCAGGTTTGACAGAAGCGGGGCCAGGTTGGCCGAGGCGGGCCGACTTATAGCCAGGCCCCCGTCGCGAAACCCAGCCCCGCTGCGGGCGGCGGCAGCGTCCGCACCGCGGATTCGGGAGGAGGCGAGCGGGCGGCATACAGTTGCGGGGTGCCGCAGCCCACACACGACCAGCTCACCGCCGCCCTCGCGAAGGTCGACGACCCCGAGATCCGCAAGCCCATCACCGAACTCGGCATGGTGCAGGACCTCGCCATCGACGACGCCGGCGTCGCGAGCGTGACGATTCTGCTCACCGTCGCCGCCTGTCCCCTCAAGGACACGCTCACCCGCGATGTCACCGCTGCGCTGCGCGGCGTGCCCGGCGTGAGCGACGCCCGGGTGACGCTCGGGGTGATGACCGACGAGCAGCGCGCCGAGCTGAAGACGAAGCTGCGCGGGGGCGCGCCGGAGAAGGAGATCCCGTTCGCCAAGCCCGGTTCGCTGACCCGCGTGTATGCCGTGGCCTCCGGCAAGGGCGGCGTCGGCAAGTCGTCGGTCACCGCGAATCTCGCTGCGGCGCTGGCCGAACAGGGTCTGAAGGTGGGGGTCGTCGACGCCGATATCTACGGCTTCTCGATCCCCCGGATGCTCGGAGTGTCGGGTCAGCCGACCCAGGTCGACGACATGATCCTGCCGCCGGTCGCGCACGATGTGAAGGTCATCTCGATCGGCATGTTCGTCCCCGGCAACCAGCCGGTCGTCTGGCGTGGGCCGATGTTGCACCGGGCGCTCAACCAGTTCCTCGCCGACGTGTTCTGGGGCGACCTCGACGTGCTGCTGCTCGACCTGCCCCCGGGCACCGGAGATGTCGCGATCTCCATCGCCCAGCTGATCCCCAACGCCGAGATCCTCGTCGTCACCACCCCCCAGCAGGCCGCCGCCGAGGTCGCCGAACGCGCCGGCGCCATCGCCGCTCAGACCCGCCAGCGGGTCGTCGGGGTCGTGGAGAACATGTCGTGGCTGGAGCTGCCCGACGGCACGCGTCAGGAACTCTTCGGAAGCGGCGGCGGCGCGCAGGTCGCCGCGTCGCTGACGCGCCTGCTCGGTGCCGAGGCGCCGCTGCTCGGCCAGATCCCGATCGATGTCACCCTGCGGGAGGGCGCCGACGCGGGTATGCCGGTCGTCCTCGGCTCCCCCACATCGCCCGCCGCGGCCGCGCTACGCGGCATCGCCAAGACCCTGGCCACCCGCTCCCGCGGCCTCGCCGGCCGCTCCCTCGGGCTCACCCCGTCCGGCCGCTGAAACCTGCGCGCCCTCAGGACGAACGCCAGTCGAGTGAGCGCGACACGCCCATTGAACGCACTGAACATGGGCGCGTCGCGCTCACTCGACTGTTGGTGTGTATGCCGACGCCGGGTTCGCCTCGACGCGTTCGCCCGGCGCAATCGCGACGCGGTGGCGTCAGGTGGCGTCGGCGTCGTATGGCGTGATGCGAGCGAGCTCGTCGGCGCCGACAGCGGTGGCGCCGGCCGCCACGGTCTCCATCGGTTCCGCGTCGGCACCATCGGCGGATGACCGCCCGATCTGACCGGCCGAGGAGCGCACGCCCTCGATCTCGTCGCGCACCGGATTCCAGGCGGTCTCGATCGGCTCCCGCAGGGCGTCCCGGACGATCTTTCGCGGGTCGTACTGCCGCGGGTCGTACTGACGCCAGTTGACGTCGTCGAACTCCGGGCCCATCTGCTCCCTGAGCTGCGCCTTCGCCCCGTCCGCCAGCACGCGCATCTGCCGGATGCCGCGGGCGAGCTTGGCGGCATACTCCGGCAGCCGGGTCGGGCCGATGATGACGATCGCGAGCACGATGACGATCGCGAGCTCGTCCCAGCCCATCATCTGTCAGGTGTCCTTTGCGTTCCGGGTGCGGCAGCGGGCTACTTCTTGGGAGCAGCCTGCAGGGTCATTGTGACATCGACGGGTTGGCCGTCGCGCCGGACCGTCATCGCGACGGTATCGCCCACGCTCTTGGCCCGGATCGCCACGATCAGGTCATCGGGTCCGGAGACCTCGTGGCCGTCGAAGCGCACGATGACGTCGCCGGGTTGGATGCCCGCCTTGTCGGCCGGACCACCAGCCGTGATCGGGTCATCGCCACCGTTGTCGGCCTTGACCTTCGCGCCCGGCCCCGAATAGGACTCATCGAGCAGCACGCCGATGATCGGGTGCTCCGAACTGCCCGTCCGGATGAGTTGATCGGCGGTCTTGACGACCTGGGCGCTGGGAATGGCGAACCCGAGCCCGATATTGCCGGCGTTGCCGCTCGAGGAGCCCGGCGGCGTGGCGATCGCGGAGTTGACGCCGATCACCTTGCCCGTGGTGTCGATGAGGGGCCCGCCACTGTTGCCGGGGTTGATGGCGGCGTCGGTCTGGATCGCGTTGATATACGAGCGCGACGTCGAGTCGCCCGCGACGACCGGCCGGTCGACCGCGGAGACGATCCCCGACGTGACCGTCGATTCGAGCCCGAGCGGCGCACCCATGGCGAGCACTTCGTCACCGACGACGACGCCCTTGGAGTCGGCCATCGGCAACGGCTTGAGGTCCGTGCGCTTGGTGTCGAGGACGGCGATGTCGTATGCCGGGTCGGTGCCGACGATCTCGGCTTCCACCGTGCTGCCGTCGTTCAGGACGACCGTGATCTCCTCGCCGACGCCCTCGACGACGTGATTATTGGTGATCACGTGGCCGGCTGTGTCGTAGACGAACCCGGAACCCGTTGCACCGGAACCGGATCCGGTGGCCCTGATGGTCACGACGCTCGGCAGGGCGGCGGCGGCAAGGGCAGCGAAACTCCCCGCCGGCCGCTCGACGGACGTGCCCGTGCCCCGGTCGAAGAGCCCGTCGCCGGCAAGACTGGCCCCCAGCCCCGCCCCCGCGAGCGCGGCGATCAGGCCGGTGACGCCGGCGATCCCCAACACGCTCGCCCATCCCGGGCCGCGTCCGCGCCCCGGTGCGTATGCCGTGGCCCCCGCCGGTCCGGCCGGCGGCGGAGTGCTCCACCCGGCGGGCGACCCCCCGGCCCAGGGTGTCGGTCCGCCCACCGCCGGGGGGTATGCCGCGTGCCCGCCCGGGGAGGGAAGCGTCGCCTGCGTGGTCGGCTCGGCCTGCGGCAGGGGTGCCGTCGCCGGTGGGTATGTCGTGGCCGGTGGGTATGTCGTGGCCGGTGGGTATGCCGTGGGGATGGGCGCGGTCACCGCGTCGCCGCCGGCGTGGGCAGAACCCGCCGGACGCGCCGCGGGCGCGGTCGAACCAGCCGGCCGGCCCGCCCCCTCGGGCGCCGGCCCCGTCGCCACCGGACCGCCCAGCCAGCTGATCGGTGCCGAGCCAGGTGACGAGACAGGAGCTGAGCCAGAGGTCGAGCCTGGAAATGAGACAGGTGGTGAGACCGGTGGTGAGCCAAGGGCCGCGGCCGCGCTGGGCGCCGCTGCGGCGGCGCCCAGCGACGGCGCTACCGCACCGGCCTCCATCGGATCGGCCTCGAGCGAGCCGGTCTCGAGCGGATCGGCCTCCAGGGGCTGCGGGCCTGCGGTCAGCGGCGCCGACCCTGAATCAGCCGGCATCGCGTAGCGCGAGTCGGGAACGGCGGCCTGACCCGGTGCGGGCGACCAGTGCCAGGTGTCCCAGGGAGCGGGCGTGGGCTGGTCCTCGCGCGGAGGGTAGCCGTCGCCCGGTGTCGTCATGGCGTCGATTGTGCCAAGTCAGGCGAGGAGAATGCACGCGCGCGCACCACGATCGGGCTCGTCGCGGGAGCGCTCGGGTGGATCGAGGGCTCGGCGGCCGGGCGCGGCAGCACCGAGGCGGGCGCGGGACGCACGCCGGCGCTCGGCGCGAGCGAGAACGCCCACACCGCCGCGACCGAGGCCCCGGCAGCAGCGGTCGCGAACGCGGCGGCCCGCAGCGCCGAGCGGTGCTGAGCGGGCGCCGACGGCGCGAGGACCGGGACCGGCGCGATGGGGAGGGCGGGCGGCATACCCGGCCCGCGCAGCGGAACCGACGGCACCGACCCACCTGCCCGCGCGGGGCGCGACACCCCAGTTCGCGCAGGCCGCGAGAGGGGGGCCTGGACCGGGATCTCCTGCGACACGGCCATCAGCATGGCCATCAGCGCATCGGGCACGGCGGGCTCGGTGCGCAGCGTGGCCCGCAGCCGGCGCTCGAGTTCGATCTCGGCGCGGCAGCCTTGGCACGCGGTCAGGTGCCGGTCGCACGCGAGTTGCTCGCCCGCGCCCAGCGTGCCGTCGACATAGTCGCTGACCCGCTCGCCGAGGCAGCCGCGCATCGCGGGGGCCGGGCCGAACGAGATCACGACACGCCTGCCGGGGCGAGGCGCCCAGTCGCCAGCGTGCGGCCCCCGGCAGCGACGGGCTGGGGGGTCGGGGCGCGGTGGCTCAGTGCCTCGCGCAACAGGGCCCGGCCCCGGTGGATACGGGAGCGCACGGTGCCGAGCTTGATCCCGAGCGTCGCGGCGATCTCCTCATAGCTCAGGCCTTCGATGTCGCACAGCACGACCGCGGCGCGGAAGTCCGGCGGCAGCGCATCCAGCGCCCGCTGAACGTCATCGTCGAAGTGGCGGTCCGCATACGCCTGCTCGGGCGACAGCTCGCGGCTCGGGATGCGGGCCGAGGCCTCGTCCGAGAGCGCATCGAAGCGGATCCGCTGCTTGCGGCGCATCTTGTCGAGGAAGACATTGGTCGTGATCCGGTGCAGCCAGCCCTCGAAGTTGCCGGGCGTGTAGGACCCCAGCGAGCGGAAGACGCGGATGAAGACGTCATGCGTGAGGTCCTCGGCGTCGTGGACATTGCCGGTCAAGCGGTAGGCCAGCCGGTACACACGCGCCGAGTGCTCCTCGACGATCTGCTCCCAGCTGGGCGCCACCCAGGTCTCGGTGGCCGGGCTCTCGGTCTGCATCTTCTCTTCCTCACGTGCGCGGTTCTCGCGCATCCCCCTGTGCACACTCATACGCGCGAGTGGGTTTGATGGTTCCCCACAAGTCTGAATAGAAGCTGTATGCGGCATATCAGCGCGGTCTCGACTGGGACGTAAAATCCAGGCATGAGTGGAGCGAGACTGGCGAGCTGGTCGTATGCCGAGGAGTTCGTCCCCGAGGCCGAGACCGCGGACGGGGCCCGGCGCACCGGTTCGGGGCTGGGGGCGCCGCCGGTCGGCACCGGCGGCGGCGCTGCCCTGCGGATGCTCGCCGCCGCGAGCGCCGCGAAGGCGGTCATCGAGATCGGCACGGGCGCGGGCACCTCCGGCCTGTGGCTCCTCGAGGGTATGCCGGCCGACGGAGTGCTGACCACGATCGACGCCGCGGCCGAACACTCCCAGGCGGCGAAGGCGGCCTACGCGAAGGCGGGCATCTCGCACACCCGCACCCGCGTCATCACCGGGTCCGCCCACGATGTCCTGCCGCGGATGACCGACGGCGCCTACGACATGGTGTTCATCGACGCGGACAAGGCGAGCTACCCGGAGTATGTCGAGCACGGCATACGGCTGCTTCGCTCCGGCGGCGTCCTGGCGCTGGACAACATGCTCTGGCACGACAAGGTCGCCGACCCCGCCGCGCGCGACGCCCAGACGGTGGCCCTGCGCGAACTCGGCAAGGCCCTGCGCGACGACGAGCGCCTGCTGCCGGCCCTGTTGCCGGTGGGTGACGGCCTGCTGGTCGCGGTCAAGAAATAGGCCGGGCCAGGCGGAGCCACCAGGGCAGGGAGTTCACCGGTAGCCAGCGGTCGTGCTCCGCCAGAACGACGCGACTACCCATTGGGATCTGGGGCTTTCACCCCACTGACCAAGGGTTAACCGGGTGGCTACCGGTCAGCGGGCGGAGCCGGGGCCGGCGCCCCGGCGGAACTTTGCCGGGCCCTCGGCGATGGCGACGACCTCGTAGTCCTCGATCGTGATCGGCCCGGAGCCGATGAGGCGCGAGACCGGGGACCGGGCGGCGGTGGCCTCGAACTCGGCCCGGAAGCCGTCCCGCTCGCGCGGGGAGTCGAAGACGTAGGTGCCCTCGAACCACTCCCCCTCGCGCATCCGCCAGGTCTTGAAGGCGAGCCCGTCGAGGAACATGAACCGGGCCAGCGAAGTGCTGATGACGTAATCCCGCAGTTCCTGCCCCACACCGAGGGGCGCGCCGGTCAACGACCAGCGCACCGCCAGCCCGTAGCCCGCGTCCATACCTCTACTCCTCGACCAGCCAGCGCAACAATCCGCGGGTACCGTAGCCGGTCGCGCCCTTGGCGAGGAATCCGGTGTCGGACTCCGAACGCCCCGTGCCGGCGATGTCGAGGTGCACCCACGGGCGCCCGCCCGTGAACTCGCGGAGGAAGAGGGCCGCGAGGATCGATCCGGCACCCTGTCCGCCGATCGGGCCGATGTGGCTCAGGTCGGCGACATCGGACTCGAGCGAGGAGCGATAGTCCTCCACCAGCGGCATCGGCCACAGCGGCTCGCCGGCCGCCGCGAAGGCGTCCCGGATCCGCGTATGCAATGCGTCGTCGGTGCCGTATGACGGTGCCATCGCGCTCGCCAGGGCGATGCGGGCGTGGCCGGTCAGGGTGGCGATGTCGACGAGGGCGGCAGGGTCGAGTTCGGCGGCGGCGTATGCCAGCGCGTCGGCCAGGACGATGCGCCCCTCGGCGTCCGTGTTGCCGATCTCGGCGGTCGTGCCGCCGTAGTGGGTGACGACATCGCCGGGCCGATAGGACGCGGCACCCATCGCGTTCTCGGCCAGCGGCAGCAACCCAATCACCCGGCGACGCACGCCCAGCGCCTTCAGCCCCGCCATCACGCCGAGGACGATCGCGGAGCCGGACATGTCGGTCTTCATCATCAACATGCCAGCGGCCGGTTTGACGTTGAGGCCACCGGTGTCAAAGGTGATTCCCTTGCCCACCAACACGATCGGCGGCTCGGTGGCGGCACCGGGGCGGTGCTCGAGCATCACGAGGCGGGCCTCGTGCACCGAACCGGAGCCGACGGCGAGAATGCCTCCGAATCCGTCCCGCGCGAGCGCCTTCTCGTCCCACACCGTCACGCGCAGTCCGGCGGCGCGGCCGATCGCGCGCGCCTGGTTGGCCAGCCACGGTGGGTTCTTGACATTGCTAGGGGTGTTGGCGAGTGCCCGGGCCGTCTGGGCCGCGCGAGCGCATTCGGTGCCGAGGCGCACCTGCCCCGGGTCCGGCGCACCGAGGAGGATCAGCCGGCCCAGGGCGCGGCGGGTGTCGTCCGGCTCGCGGGTCTGCGGCCCCAGGTGGACGGTGGGCCCGGCGAGCACGACCCCTTCGACGACGGCGGCGGCATACGGCTCGGGGGCCTGCAGGAGGAGGATGGACGCCTTCCCCGCCGCCCGGGCCGCAGCGGCCGCCGCGGACCGCGCGGCGTTCCCGTCCTCCCCGGCCGGCGCCGCCAGGATCAGGCGCGCCACCGGGCCGCCCACCAGCGGGATCGTCGTGGTCTTGCCGGCCGCCGGCGCGCCATACGCGTCGATCAGCGCCGCGAGTTCAGCCGGCGCACCGGGCCACGCCTGGGCGATGGCACCACCCCAGTCGGCATCGGGGGCGAGCAGGACGGCGTAGGCGGCCGCGGCGTCGGCCGGCAGGACGGCGGCGGCGTCGATCGGCAGCGGCTGGGTCTCGATGACCGGCAGGGGCGGGAGCGCGGAGGGGGACATGATCTACCAACCCTAACCACCCCCGGCACGACAAGCGCCCCGGACGACCGTGGTCGTCAGGGGCGCTGACCGGCGGGAGATCGACTCCCGCAGTGGATCCTGGTGCCGGCGGGGCTAGTTGAGGCCCTCGCAGTTGGCGATGGCGTCGCCGAGGGCGCGTATCTCGTCGGGCGTCATCTCGACGACGAGACGGCCGCCCCCTTCCAGGGGCATGCGCAGCACGATGCCGCGACCTTCCTTGGTCACTTCCAAAGGCCCGTCGCCGGTCCGAGGCTTCATTGCCGCCATGGGCGCAATCCCTTCTTGTCCACGAGGTCGTGCTCCGGAAGCTCCGGTCGTCCCGTGTTGTAATCCAGGACCGGACACGTGCCCGGCCATCCGTCCCATTATCCCCCACGCTTGCGGCAGAGCGGAAATCGCCCCCCTGCTCAGCGGAGCGTGTCGGCGGCCTCGGCCCGGATAAGCAGCCCCTCGACGGTGCGGGAGAAGATCCGCTCGCCGGCGCGGCGGGAGAGCGGGTCGCTCAGGCGCGGCACGGGGTCGAATCGTGGGAGCACCTCCTCGGTCCACTCGACGCACGAGCCGCTCCCGTCGGGTTCGATGACCACGTGGGCCCAGCCCCGCAGCCACCGGCCGATCTTGACGACGCGGAACTCCGCCGGGGTCGCGTCGATCCGAGGGGGCGGCGACCAGATCGTGACGATCATGTGGTCCCACAGGCGAATTGGGCCGACGCCGGTGCCGGCGTGGAGGCCCCAGCCGAGGCGCGGCGGGCCGGGGTCGAGTTCGAGCCGGGTCAGCGGGACCACGTCGCCGTGGGCCTCGAAGTCGGTCAGGGCCGCCCAGGCTTCCTCGACGTCGAGTCCGGTGCGACGCACGATCCGGAAGGCGCTCACAAGCGTCTACTCCCCCGGCGGGGGCGTCGGAATCCGGCTGCGCTCTGCCGACGGCGGCGTGACGCGCGGTGAGACCCGGCTAAGGCGCGTCGTCGGCCGGTCGCCCGCCTCATACGCCAGGAGTTTGGTGCGCAGCGTCTCCAGCACCGCGTCGACCTGGTCCATCCGGTAGCCGCGCAGCGCGGTGTCGAAGTGGATGTTGTCGATGTCGCCGGCGCGTTCGATCCGAGCGGCCTGCACGTCGTGGGCGGTGTGCACCGGCTCCGGCAGCGAGTCGTAGGTCGCGCGGCGGGCGATGAGGCCGGCGAAGGCGGCCACCAGCAGCACCGCGACGACCGTGAAGAAGACCCAGATCATGACTCCGCCTCCGAGGTTCCGTGGACTTCCTCGCCATCCTGCCCCACGGCGGGGTCCTGGCCGTGGCGGGCGCGGGCGACAACCAGCGCGACGGCCTCGGCCGGGTCGTCGACGATCTGCACCAGCGACAGATCGGCCTCGCCGATCGTGCCGCGTCCCAGCGCCGTCGAACCGAGCCAGTCGATCAGCCCCTGCCAGTAGTCCGAACCGATCAGCACGATCGGGAAGGAGGAGATCTTCTGCGTCTGGACCAAGGTGATGGCCTCGAAAAGCTCGTCGAGTGTGCCCATGCCGCCGGGCAGGACGACGAATCCCTCCGCATATTTGATGAACATCGTCTTGCGCACGAAGAAGTAGCGGAAGTTGATGCCAAGGTCGACGAACTCGTTCAGCCCGGTCTCGAAGGGCAGTTCGATGCCGAGCCCGACGGACACCCCGCCCGCCTCGAGCGCGCCCTTGTTGGCGGCTTCCATCACCCCGGGCCCGCCGCCGGTGATGCACGCGTAGCCCGCCTCGGCGATATGCCGCCCGACCTGGACCCCACGGTCGTATGTCGGGTGGTCGCGCGGGGTGCGCGCGGAGCCGAAGACGGAGATGGCGGGGCCGAGTTCGGCGAGCGCCCCGAAGCCTTCGACGAACTCGCTCTGGATCCGCAAGACCCGCCAGGGGTCGGTATGCAGCCAGCTCGCCCCGTCGTTGCCCTCCAGCAATCGCTGGTCGGTGGTGGTGCTGGGGACCTGGGAGCGCCGCAGCGTCGCCGGACCACGGTGGTAGACGTTCTCGGGCGAGTGCCCGCGCTTCACCGAAGCCATCGGACCAGTGCCTCCTCGCAGGTGGTGTACTGCGCGGTGGGGCACTGCTCGTCGTCCATGTGGGCGAGGTTGGGGTCGCCCGGCCCGAAGTTGACGGCGGGCACGCCCATCGCGGAGAAGCGCGCGACGTCGGTCCACCCCTGTTTGGCGCTGACGGGCAGGTCGAGCGCGGCGACGAAGGCCTTGGCGGCCGGCAGGTGCATGCCGGGCCGGGCGCCCGCGGCGTTGTCGACGATGGCGATCTCGAAGCCGTCGAACACCTCGCGCACGTGCGCCTCGGCCTCGTCGGGCCCGAGGGAAGGGGCGTAGCGGTAGTTGACGGTTACGACGCACCGGTCGGGGATGACATTGGTGGCCGTGCCGCCGCCGATGAGGACGGCATTGAGGGCCTCGCGGTATTCGAGTTCGTCGACGATCTTGGTTTGCGGCTCGTATGCCGTGAGCCGCCGCAGGATCTCGCCGGCGTCGTGGATCGCGTTGTGCCCCTTCCACGGCCGGGCGGAGTGGGCGGCGATGCCCTTGGTGGTGATCTCGGCCCGCAGCGTGCCCTTGCAGCCGCCCTCGACGGCGGCGTCGGTGGGCTCCATCAGGACGGCGAAGGCGGCGTCGTCGATCAGGTGTGGGGCCTGCTGCTCGATCAGGCGGAGGCCGTTGTACTGGCTGTCGATCTCCTCGGCCTCGTAGAAGACGAAGGTGACGTCGCGGTTGGGCTGCGGGACGGTGGCGGCGATGCGCAGCATGACCGCGACGCCGCCCTTCATGTCGACTGTGCCGCGGCCGCGGAGGATGTCGGCGCCGGCAGCGTCGGTGACGCGCGTGGTCGGCAGGTTGGGCGGGTCGGTCGCCAGCGGCACGGTGTCGATGTGGCCGGCGAGGACGATCCGCTCCGCCCCGCCCTGCTCCGTGCGGGCGATGACGCTGTTGCCGATCCGGGTCAGGTGCAAGTGGGGCAGGGCGCGCAGGGCGGCCTCGATGGCGTCGGCCAGGGCCGCCTCGTCCTGGCTCACCGACTCGATGTCGCACACGGCAGCCGTCAGGTCGACCGCATCGAGCGCAAGGTCCAGGGATGGCATGGACCGAACCATAGTCGCCCCGGGCGAACGCAAAGGTCCACCTTCGCCGGGCCGGGTTGCGCGAGCGGGGCCAGGTTGTGCGCGAGCGGGGCCGGTGGAGGCCGCGTGCAGGTCGCTGTGTTGGAGCGCAGCGTGTCCCGGCCCGCAACCTACGATGTGCCCCATGACGACGTCCCGCTACGCCTGGGGTTTCGGGCTGACCACCGTGACCATGGACGGCACCACTCTCGACGCCTGGTATCCGGACCCGCAGCTCGGCGACCACGACGAACCCCCCATCCCGGCGGAGTTCGAGGCGATGCGGTCCGAGGACCCCGAGCGGGGCGTGCGGATCCTGCCCGTGGCCGTCGGCTCCGACCTCGATGCGCCGCCGGCCACGACCGCCGACGCCTACCTGCGCCTGCACCTGCTCAGCCACTGCCTGATCGAGCCCAACTCGATCAACCTCGACGGCATCTTCGCGGTGTTGCCCAACGTCGTGTGGACCAATTTCGGGCCGTGCGCGGTGGAGGGTTTCGAGCAGACCCGGATGCGGCTGCGTGCCCGGGGCCCGGTGATCGTCTACGGCATCGACAAGTTCCCCCGCATGGTCGACTACGTCGTCCCGTCCGGCGTCCGCATCGCCGACGCCGACCGGGTGCGCTTGGGCGCGCACCTGGCCAGCGGCACCACGGTCATGCACGAGGGCTTCGTCAACTTCAACGCCGGCACCCTCGGCACCTCGATGGTGGAGGGCCGCATCAGCCAGGGCGTCGTCGTCGGCGACGGCTCGGACATCGGCGGCGGCGCCTCGACGATGGGCACCCTCTCCGGCGGCGGCACCGAGCGGGTCTCGATCGGGCAGCGTTGCCTGCTCGGGGCCGAGTCCGGACTCGGCATCGCGCTCGGCGACGACTGCGTCGTCGAGGCGGGGCTCTATCTGACCGCCGGCACCAAAGTCACTCTGCCCGACGGAACCATCGCCAAGGCCCGCGAGTTGTCCGGTCAGAGCAACCTGCTCTTCATCCGCAACTCGGTCACCGGTGCCGTCGAGGCCCGGCCGCGCGACGGCCACGGCATCGTGCTCAACAGCGCTCTGCACGCCAACGACTGACACCCCGCGAGGTTCTCTTCCGCGCCGCGCGTCGCTCCGACTCCTCGCGTGGACCCGAACACTCCAACCACAAAGACCGCCGACAGCCACTCATCTCATGGCACTCATCACACGGCAGGACACAGCCATCACCGCCGCATACCCGCCTCCGGCGCACGCACCCGGCCGGCCGTCATACCGGCTGCGCCGCACCCTCGTCGGGGTCGCGGTCGGCGCGCTGCTCGCCGCCCTGATCGGTCTCGGGCTCTTCACCGCCCGCTGGATGACCGGGCCCACGTGCAAGGCGACCGCCGGCGACATGACCTTCGCGTTCACCCCGGAGCAGCTGCGCAACGCCTCCCTGATCACCTCGGTCGCGATCAAGCGCGACCTGCCGCCGCGGGCGGCGACGATCGCGATCGCGACCGCCATGCAGGAATCGGAGTTGCGCAATCTCGACTACGGCGACCGTGATTCCGTCGGCCTCTTCCAGCAGCGGCCCTCCCAGGGGTGGGGCAGCATCGAGGAGATCATGGACCCCCTCTATGCGGCGGGAAAGTTCTACGACGCCCTCGTCACCATCGACGACTACGAGGACCGGTCGATCACCGAGGTGGCGCAGGAGGTCCAGCGCAGCGCCTACCCCGATGCGTATGCCGACCACGAGGACCAGGGGCGCGTGCTCGCCTCGGCGCTGACCGGCCATTCCCCCGCCGGCATCGCCTGCCGGCTCGGCGACGCCGGCACGGGCGACGCCGCGGCCCTCGCCGACGACCTGACCAGCCAACTCGGTCACGACGCGGCCGTTGACGGGGCCACCGTCACGGTGGCGGCCGGCAGCACCCAGGACGCCTGGGCCGTGGCCGCCTGGGCCGCCGGTCAGGCCGAGCGCTACGCGGTCACGGACGTCGCTGCTGCCGGCCGCGCCTGGCACCGAGCCCGGGACCCGCTGACGTGGGGGCCCAGCGCCGCGACCGCCGACGCCACGACGGTGACGATCACCGTGGCCTGACGGCAGCGGGGTCGGAGGTTAGCCGGGCGGCAGGTGCCCGCACCGAACAGTGCTCGTCTTGTCAGCATACCGAAACCCACCGGGTCGATGGCCGGGCCGATCCCGGCCGTGACCACACGGTATGCCGCGCGATGCCCCGTTGGCTAGGGACGCACGGCTTTCAGCGCTGGTCGATGGCGACGTAGTCGCGCGCGCCCTCGCCGATGTAGACCTGCCGCGGGCGGCCGATCTTCGTCGCCGGGTCCTCGATCATCTCGCGCCACTGCGCGATCCACCCGGGCAGGCGGCCGAGGGCGAACAGCACGGTGAACATCTTGGTCGGGAAACCCATCGCCTTGTAGATCAGGCCGGTGTAGAAGTCGACGTTCGGGTAGAGGCGGCGCTCGACGAAGTAATCGTCGCCGAGGGCGATCTCCTCCAGTTCCATCGCGATGTCGAGCAGCGGGTCGTCGACACCGAGCCGCCCCAGGATGTCGTCGGCGGTCTGCTTGATGATCGAGGCCCTAGGGTCGTAGTTCTTGTAGACCCGGTGCCCGAAGCCCATCAGCTTCTGCTTGGTCTCCTTGTTCTTCACGTGCATCATGAAGTCCTTGGGGGACTCGCCGGAGTTCTTGACCTGCGCGAGCATCTCCAAGACCTGCTGGTTGGCGCCGCCGTGGAGCGGCCCGAAGAGGGCGTTGATGCCGGCCGAGATCGACGCGAACAGGTTGGCGTGCGAGGAGCCGACGAGGCGCACCGTCGAGGTGGAGCAGTTCTGCTCGTGGTCGGCGTGCAGGAGCAACAGCAGATCGAGGCCCTTGACGATGGTCGGGTCGAGTTCGTAGGGCTCGGCCGGGAAGCCGAAGGTCATCCGCAGGAAGTTCTCGGTCAGCGACAGGTGGTTGTCCGGGTAGAGGAAGGGCTGGCCCATCGACTTCTTGTAAGCGTAGGCCGCGATCGTCGGCAGCTTGGCCAGTAGCCGGTAGGTCGAGATCTCGACCTGGTCCTGGTCGAAGGGGTCGAGGCTGTCCTGGTAGAAGGTCGACAGGGCCGAGACGGCGCTGGAGAGCACCGGCATCGGGTGCGCGTCGCGCGGGAAGCCGTTGAAGAAGGCCTTGAGGTCTTCGTGCAGGAGGGTGTGCCGCCGGATCTTGGCGTCGAAGGAGGCCATCTCGTCCGCGCTGGGCAGCTCCCCGTAGATCAGCAGGTATGCCGTTTCGAGATAGGTGGATTGTTCGGCCAGCTGCTCGATCGGGTACCCGCGGTAGCGCAGGATGCCTGTGTCACCATCGATGAACGTGATCGCGCTGGTGCAGGCGGCGGTATTGACGAAGCCGGAGTCGAGGGTGACATTTCCGGTCTCCTTGAGCAGGGCGGAGATGTCGTATCCGTCGTTGCCCTCGGTGGCGGATACCCGCTTGAGGTCGAGTTCCTTGCTGTCCGCGAGGAGTTTCGCACCAGCCGTTGCGTCGTCTGCCATGGGGTGGAAACTACCGCACGAGAACCGCGAGGGTGGCACGCGGTCCGCGAAATCTGCGTCCTTGACCGGCGCCCGGCACCGCACCCGGGACCCGTCGGCGGGTCCAGCGCGCGGGCTCAGGCGCCGGCGAGCCGTCCGGCAGCGTCGGCGATCTGGGCGTCGGTGCCGGTCAGCGCGATCCGCACGTGCTGCGCGCCGGTGGGGCCGTAGAAGGCGCCGGCCGCCGCGAGAATTCCCTTGTCCGCCAACCGGTTCAGGGTGACCCAGCAGTCCTCGCCCGCGGTCGCCCACAGATAGAGCCCGGCCTCGGAGTCGTCGACGCGCAGCCCGAACGACTCCACGGCGGGCAGCAGGGTGGCCCGGCGCACGGCATACCGAGCTTTGATCTCGGCGACATGGTCGGGGTCGGCGAGCGCGGCGACCAGCGCTCGTTGCACCGGCCACGGCACCATGAAGCCCGCGTGCTTGCGCACCTCCAGCACCCGCTGCACGAGCGCGGGATCGCCGGCGAGGAAGGCCGCGCGATAGCCGGCGAGATTGGACTGCTTGGACAGGGAGTAGCAGACCAGCATCCCGTCCATCGTCCCGCCGGTGACGCGCGGGTCGAGCAGCGACGGGGTCGTCGGCGGCTCGTGGCGCCAGTCCCCCACCGACCGGTCGCGCCAGTCGAGCTCGGCATAGCACTCGTCGGAGGCGACGATCACGCCGTGCCGGCGCGCCCATTCGACGACCTTGCGCAGGTGATCGACGCCGAGCACCTTGCCGTTGGGGTTGCCAGGGGTGTTGAGCCACAACAGTTTCGGCGCCGTCTTGCTCGTGACCGGGCCGAGGGAGGTCAACGCGTCCACAGCGAGCGGGGTGGCGCCGGCGAGGCGGGCGCCCACGTCATACGTCGGATAGGCGACGCGGGGGAAGGCGACCACATCCCCCGGCCCGAGGTCGAGGAGGGTGGGGAGCCAGGCGACGAGTTCCTTGGAACCGATCGTCGGCATGACGCCGGCCGGGTCGAGGTGGCGCACGCCGCGCCGCGCTTCGAACCACACCGCCACCGCCTCGCGCAAATCGGGGGTGCCGTGGGTCTGCGGATAGCCCGGCGCGTCGGCGGCCGCGCAGAGGGCGTCCTGGATGATCTGCGGCGTCGGATCGACCGGCGTGCCGATCGAGAGGTCGATCAGGCCCCCCGCGTGGGAACTCGCCCGCGCCTTGATCGGCGCGAGCGAGTCCCAGGGAAAGTCAGGCAGTGAGCGCAGGCTCACTCGTCGTGCTCCTGCGGCGGCAGCGCCGCGATGATCGGGTGGTCCTTGGGAATCATGCCCATCTTGGCCGCCCCGCCCGGGCTGCCCAGGTCGTCGAAGAACTCGACATTGGCCTTGTAATAGTCCGCCCACTGCTCGGGCACGTCGTCCTCGTAATAGATCGCCTCGACCGGGCACACCGGCTCGCACGCACCGCAGTCCACACACTCGTCGGGGTGGATGTAGAGACTGCGCTCGCCCTCGTAGATGCAGTCGACCGGACACTCCTCGATGCAGGCCTTGTCCTTGAGGTCCACACACGGCTGGGCGATCACATACGTCATGGCGGCATTCTATGCAGGCCAGGCATACGCTGCGGCCCATGACCATTGCATCCACCCCGGTGTCCGTCCCGACCGCGCTGGGCACCATGCCCGCCCACCTCTGGCTGCCGCCGGCCGGCCGCGGCCCCGGGATCGTGCTCTTCCAGGAGATCTTCGGGATCAGCGCCTACATCGAGAAGCGCGCCGCCGATCTGGCACAGGCGGGGTATGTCGTGCTGGCGCCGGAGTTCTATTGGCGCCTGGGCGAATCCGGCGTGGCCGACGGGCCGGACATGCTCGAGCAGGGTGTCAACCTGATGCAGCGTTTCGACTGGGAGGCCGGGGTGCGGGACGGCTTGGCGGCCGCCGGCTGGCTGCGCGAGCATTCCGCTGTCACGGGCCGGGTCGGCTATGTGGGCTTCTGTTTCGGTGGCGGGCTCGCGTTCGCGGTGGCCGCGCACAGCGACCCCGATGCCCTCGTCAGCTACTACGGATCGGCCCTGCCGAACCTGCTCGACCTGGCCCCCCAGGTGACGGCCCCGAGCCTGCACCATTTCGGCGACGAGGACGCCTATATCGACCCGGAGACGGTCGAACGCATCCGGGCCGCCGTGGCCGGCGAGCAGACCGAATTTTACACCTATCCCGAGGCCGATCACGCCTTCGACAACCCCGACTTCGTCAACCACCACCCGGAGGCGTCGGTCATCGCGTGGGGGCTCACGGTGAAGTTCCTCGCGAAGCACCTGCCGGTGTGAGCCGCGGGACCGGTATGCGTGCCACGGTTCGCTACCGCCTCGACCCGCCACCTCCCCCCGGCGAGCCCACACTGACCGACGCGGTGGGCGAGGTGCTCGTCAACAGCGACGACGAGATCGTCGTCGAGACCCGGCGCGGGGTGGTCCGCATCCCGCGCGATCTCGTCGTCGCGACGCGCATCATCCCGCCCAAGCCGCAGCGCCGGGGCGTGGTGGGCGGCAGCCTGGCGCCGCTCGAGCTGCATCGTGCGGTCGCCGACGGCTGGCCGGCCATGACGACCGACTCCCTCGGCGACTGGCTGCTCCGCGCGTCGCGCGGCTTCACTGGCCGCGCCAATTCCGTTCTCCCCGTGGGTGATCCCGGACTCCCATTGATTCCGGCACTGGATGCGGTCGAGGCGTGGTATGCCGCCCGCCACCTTCCCGCGAATCTCACCATCGCCGGGCCGGTCGGGTTCGACCCGGCCGCTGATCCTGTCGGCGCGGCTGTGCTGGCGCGCGGGTATGTCGTGTCGGACCCCAGCCTCTTCCTCACCGCGGACGCGGCAGAGGTCAGCCGTGAGCTCTCCGACGCCGCCACGCAAACCGTTGCGGCAGTTGGCGATTCCGTGAGCGTCGAAATCGGGGACGAGCTGACTGAGGTTTGGCTCACGGCATACGGCGGATATCGCTCCGGAGATCGCGAGGAGATCCACGCGGTCATGACCGGGTCCCCCGCGCAACGCTTCGCGACGGCACGGGCTGACGGCACCGTCGTCGGGGTGGGGCGGCTCGGCGTGAGCGGAGACTGGGCCGGCATCGCCGCGATGTGGGTCGACCCGGAATACCGCCGGCGGGGCCTCGCTCGCGCGATGATGCGCGAACTCGCGAGCGCCGCACCGGATCTCGGCGCTTCCAGACTGCACCTGCAGGTCTGGGCGCACAATGCGCCGGCCCTCGCGCTCTATGAGCGCATCGGGTTCCGCCGCCACCACGCCTATGTCAACGCCGTCACTTCCGGGTGAGCCTGCCCATAGGCGCGGATGGCCTCGAGCACCGGCGCGGCGTCGTGGCCGGCCTCGGTCAGGGTGTAGGTCACCGAGACCGGTGGACCGGGCTCGACGTGCCGGATGACGAGCCCCCGGGCGCACAACTCCTTCAGCCGGGCCGAGAGCACCGCGTCGGTGGCACCGCCGACATAGCGCGCGATCTCCGTGAAGCGCGTGTTGCCGGCGAGCAGGGCTTCGACGACGGCGCCCGCCCAGGCCCGTCCGAGGACGCCCATGACACCCTCGATCACCGGGCAGGACGCCCCGCCGGAGCGCTCCGGCGGAGCGAGCTTGCGGGCCGTCACCGGCCGGCTCCCGAGACCGACTGCAGCAGCTCGTCGAAGGGCGTGAAGCTGCCGAGCAGTGGGCCGGCGTCGATCTCCGCGTGACCGGAACCCGCCGGCTCCGGGGCTTCCGCAACCGTGACGCCACCGACCAGGGTGCGCAATTCCCGTGCCGCACGGTGGATTCGGCGGGTCAACTCGGGGGCGCCTTGGCCGCCGAAGTCGGCCGTCGCGGCATACACCCCGGTGGGCACGACGAGCAGGCCGAGGTAGGCGGCGAGGGGTCGCATCGCGTGTTCGATGACGAGCGAGTGCCGCTCGCTGCCACCGGTGGCGGCCAACATCGTGGGCGTGCCGCGCACGGCGTCGGGCTCGACGAGGTCCGCGAAGGACTTGAAGAGGCCGGCATACGACCCTTGGAAGGTCGGGGTGACGAGCACCAGGGCATCGGCGTCACGCACGCTCGCCAACGCCTCCGCGAGTTCCCCCGAGGGGAAGCCGGTGAGCAGTGCGTCGGTGATGGCGTGGGCGTGCTGGCGCAGATCGATGTGCCGGATCTGCGCGTCGGCCACCTCGGCCGAGATGGCCTCCACGAGACGGTCGGCGAGCATCCGGGTCGAACTCGGCTCTCGCAGACCGGCATTGACGACGGTGATGGTGGTCATGCGTTCCTCCGTTCGGCGTCGGCAGACGCGGTCAGAGCGCGCTCGGCGCGTTGTCGGTCTCGGCGGTGGTGCCGGTCCAGCGGTCGGTGACCGGGGCGGCATACGACTGATCGGTCTCCTTCGTCGCGGTGGCGCGACAGGCGGCCAGCAGCGAGGCATGGGTTGGCGCGTCGGGCACGTGCCCGGGCTTCAGGGCGGCAAACTCCTTGCGCAACACCGGGATCACCTCTCCGCCGAGGATGTCGAGCTGCTCGAGCACGGTCTGCAGCGGCAGGCCGGCGTGGTCGATGAGGAAGAGCTGACGCTGGTAGTCACCGACATACTCACGGAAGCCGAGCGTGCGCTCGATGACCTGCTGCGGGCTGCCTACGGTGAGCGGGGTCTCGCGCATGAAGGCCTCGAGCGAGGGGCCACCGCCATACACCGGCGCGTTGTCGAAGTAGGGGCGGAACTCGCGGATCGCGTCCTGGCTGTTGGCGCGCATGAAGACCTGCCCGCCGAGCCCGACGATCGCCTGGTCGGCGCTGCCGTGGCCGTAATGCTCGAAGCGCCGGCGATAGAGATCGACCATCCGCTCCGTGTGCTCCTTGGGCCAGAAGATGTGGTTGTGGAAGAAGGCGTCGCCATAGAACGCTGCTTGCTCCGCGATCTGCGGGCTGCGGATCGACCCGTGCCAGACCACCGGCGGGATGCCGTCCAACGGCCGCGGGACCGAGGTGAATCCGTAGAGCGGGGTGCGGTACTTGCCCTCGAAGGAGACATTCTCCTCACGCCACAGCTTGTGCAGCAGGGCGTAGTTCTCGACGGCCAGGTCGATGCCGTCGCGGATGTCCTTGCCGAACCACGGATAGACCGGGCCGGTGTTGCCGCGGCCGAGCATCAGGTCGATGCGCCCGTCAGCGAGGTGCTGGGCATAGGCGTAGTCCTCGGCCAGGTGCACCGGATCGTTGGTCGTGATGAGCGTCGTCGCCGTCGAGAGGATGAGCTTCTCGGTCTTGGCGGCGAGATGGGCGAGCAGCACCGGCGGGTTGCCGGGCGCGGCGAAGGGCGGGTTGTGGTGCTCCCCGGTCGCGAAGACGTCGAGACCGACCTCTTCGGCCTTCTGCGCGATCGCGACCGTCGCCTTGATGCGCTCGTGCTCGGTCAGGGTGGTCCCGGTCACCGGATCGATGGTCAGGTCACCGACGGTGAAGATGCCGAACTGCATGATGCGCTCCTGTTGTCGTGGCAATGGGTCTGCCACTATCAACAACATAGCTGCTCAGGTATTCCGAGTGGTGCAGCCGCCCTCGTCTCAGCCGTAGGGCGCGTACTCCTCGTCGTCGTCGAGGAAGCCGTCGGCGCGTTCGTTGAGCTCGTAGGAACCCTTGCCGTCGATGCTCTCGCGGATGATGTCGGCGTGGCCGGTGTGCCGGGCGACCTCGGCGGTGATGTGTGCCAGCACCCAGCGCGCCTCCCAGCTGGCCAGGTCCGGCGGGAACCACGGCGCGTCGGGCACCGGCACGGCAGCGGCCAGGTCGGTGACGGACCGGATGTTCGCGTCGGTCGTCGCAACGCACCGGTCGAAATAGTCGAGAGTGTCCGCGAGGTTCGTCGCCTCAGCGACACACTCCTCGATCGTCTGTTCCTCGCCGAACTCCTCGGGGATCACCGGGTCCCCCGGCGCGGCCGCGGCCGCAGAAGTTGACGCTTTGGCGAACTCTGAGAGCGCCTCGCCGCGCCCGCCGGCCCACGGCGCCCCGGGATGGTGCACACCAGCTATGAGTAGCGTGGGCAGTCCCCATGGTCATCCCTCTGACCAGCACCGATATCGGCGGTCACGAGGTGTGGCCCGCCTACTCATAGCTGGCGTGCACCCGCCCGCAGCCTCCTAAGCCTGCCGGGCCTGCCCGCCGAAGTCCCGGCGGGCGCGTTACGACGGTTATCCACAGCCGGCTCCGGGATGCCGCGACAGATCCCCCATCACGCGACACCCTTCGAGCATGACAGTCAGCGAGACGCTGCGCGAACTCGGCGGCTTCGCCACCTATCGCGCGCTGCGGCAACGGCATTCGCGCAAGGAGTTGGTCCAGGCGCACGCGGCGGGCGCGATCGTGCGGGAGTCCCGGGGCCGGTATGCCGTCCCGGAGGTCACCTCGAACGCGGCCATCGCGCACCGTTACACCGCGGTCCAGTCCCACCTGAGCGCAGCGCTCGCGCACGGGTGGAAGGTCAAGACGGTGCCGGATCGTCCGTGGCTGTTGCTGACCCCGGGACGGCGCATACCCAAGGGCCTGAGGGACGAGGCTGAGTACGTCTGCCGCGCGACACTGAGCACGCACGAACGCAAGACCGGCCTGACGGCTCCGCTGCGCACCGTGATCGACTGCGCTCGCGAGCTGCCTTTCGACGAGGCGCTGGCGGTCGCCGACTCGGCGTTGCGATCGAAGAAGGTGCGGCGGGAGGACCTGCGCGCGGTTGCTGCTGCTGCCCGCGGTCACGACGCCGACCGGATCCGCACAGTGGTGGCCGCCGCGGACGGGCGGGCGGCCAACCCCTTCGAGTCCGTCCTGCGGGCCATCGTCCTGGAGATCGACGGACTGCACGTCATCCCGCAGGCGCAGATCGCCGAGCCGGGGCTCTTCGCGGTCGTGGACCTGGCCGACCGGGCGCGCAAGCTGGTCATCGAGGCGGAGGGATACGAGACCCACGGCACCCAGTCGGGTTTCCTCAAGGACGTGCGCCGCTATTCCGAACTGGCGATGTACGGATGGCGGGTGTTGCGCTTCACCTGGATCGACGTGATGTTTCACCCACAGTGGGTGCGCTGGGTCATCGAGACATGGCTGGCCGTGGACGACGGCACGCAACTGCCTCCCCAACCGGACGACAGCCCCGGGGTTTATGACCGCGCGAGCTGATCGGTGCACGCCAGCTACGAGTGACAGCAGATGCGCTCGACAGCAGGCCTCTGACCTGCACCTTCGTCAAACAATCCGACGCGGGCACCGGCTACTCGTAGCTGGTGTGCACCGGTGTCGGCTACTACCCGGCGTTGGGGTGGGTGCAGATGACCAGGTCCTCGGGGATGTAGTGCGTGGTGAGATAGTCGGTCTTGACGACCTTGCCGCCCTGCTTGAAGACGCGGCCCACGGTGACGTCGAAGCCGTCGTTCGGGCTCTGCGGGACGCAGTCCTCCTTGTCGTCCTCGATCCGCTGCGGTTTCGTGATATTGGTTCGGGGACCCTTCGTCGCCTCGATGTCCCAGGTCTTCTTGCCCTTGAAGGTCACCGTGATCGAATCCGGGCCGACCGCGGCCTGGATGAGGATGCCGCCCTTGGTCGTGTTGGTGAAGCGGTTGTCGACGTTCGGCCAGCTGATGGTCGCCTCACGGCCTTCGGGGTAGCGGGAGATATAGAAGCTGTGCGGGGTGTACTGGTCGATCTGCGCGCCGGAGAAGAAGATCGCGTTGAACAAGGTGGTCGACACCTGCGAGATGCCACCCCCGTAGTCCTTCGTCAACCGGCCGTTGTAGATGACCGGCGCGCCGCGATAGCCCTTTTCCGGGGTCCGCTGCCCGAGCCAGGCGTTCAGCGAAAAGGTCTCTCCCGGAGCGACATAGGCGCCGTTGAGTCGCTTCGCGGCGAGGGTGATGTTGTGCGTCCGGTCCGGCGCGTAGGGGAAGTGGGTGGTGAAGGTCGAGATCACCCCGGTCGGCAGCGAAGCCTTTGCCTCCGCCGTCGTGAACTTCGCCGGGGATGCCTTCGCCGCCACCGTGGCCACCCGCTGGTCGCTCACGGCGGCCTCCTCCACGGCGGCCGTCACGGCGTCGGCGTCGACGTCCAGCCCGTCGACGGACGGTTCGACATGGAAGGAGCCGTTGGCCGACGAGACGACGGCATCCTTGGCCTTCTTGAGCACACCGGCCTTGGTGCCGGCCGCCCGTACTGCCTTGACGAGAGCCTTCTCGTCGTAGGAAGGCGCCAGGTCACCGTTGGTCTCGGTGAAGCTCAACGTCTTGCCGATGGCGTCGGCAGCGAGCGGGAAATCCTTGCCGTCCACGGAGATCGTGACCGGGCCGGAGAGCACCTTGTCGGCAACCTCGCGCTTGGCCGACTCGGCCTCCTCGGTCGTGACGTCGGCCTCCTGCGCCGTCAGCGCCCCGTTGATCTTGCCGACCTTCAGCCATCCGGTCGTGACCGCGTCGGCCGTCTTCGCGACATCAGCCGCGACCCCGTCCACCGCGTCCGTCACGACCGCTTTGCCGTCCTTGACGACGAGCCTGGCGTTCTTGGGCTCCACCGCGATCGTCTCGGCGATCTCGGTCAACGCGGCCGTGAGCTTGCCGTCGTCCACGGCGACGACCGGGTCGCGCTCCACCGAGCCGGTCAGCCGGTCGTACAGCGCGACGGGGTTGAAGCTCGCGCCGGTGAGGCCGTCGACGCTCGCGGCGTAGTCGACGGACAGGCCCGCCGTCGCCGGATCGAGGTTGGCCTGCTGCTCGCCGAACGCGACGGGCACTTTGGCTTTCGCCTTGTCCTGCAACCCTGTCCGCAATGCGTCGAGGGCCTCGGCATGCGTCATACCGCCGACCTGTACCCCACCGACCGTGGTGTCGCTGGCCGTCTTCGACCCGAGCGTGAGCGCGGCCGCGGCATACCCGGCCGCCCCGAGCACACCGAGCGAGGCCACGACCCAGGGCCAGCGGCGCCGACGGCGTGGCGCCTGGGCGGGCGTCGTCGGAAGGGGTCGTGTGGTGCTCATGCAATGCTCCCGTAGCGGCTGCGGTAGTGGACGAGCGCGTCGTCCGGGTCGTCGTCGAGGCCGGTCGCGATGACCTCGCCGACGATGATGGAGTGGTCCCCGGCCTGATGTATGGCCGTGGTCCGGGCTTCGAGGGTAGCGAGGCTACCCGTGAAGAGCAGGACGCCACTCTCGGCGCGCCAGTGCGGAATCGCGTCGAACTGGCCGACAAGCGGCCGGCCGGGCGTGGCCAGCCACTCCGCGGCGGCCCGCTGCTTGCGGCCGAGCAAGGAGACCCCCCAGACGCCGGAGTCGGTGACCAGTTCGTGGAAGCGCGCGGCCTGCTCGACGCACGCGAGCACGAGCGGCGGGTCGAGCGAGACGGACGTGAACGCCGTCGCCGTCATCGCGTGGTCATGCCCGTCATGGTGGGCGCTGAGCAGCACGACGCCGCTGACGAGCCGCGACATGACGGCACGGAAGTCGTCCGCGCCGGCGGGTTGCGTTCGGTATGCCGTCATCCGCTCAGGAGTTCTTGGCCCTCGCCGCGGCGCGCGCTCGGGCGTTCTGGTCGAGTTCGACCTTGCGGATGCGGATCGCCTCGGGGGTGACCTCGACGCACTCGTCCTCGCGGCAGAACTCCAACGACTGTTCCAGGCTGAGCCGCCGCGGCGGGATCAGCCGCTCGAGCACGTCGGCGGTGGAGGAGCGCACGTTGGTGAGCTTCTTCTCCTTGGTGATATTGACGTCCATGTCGTCGGCGCGGGAGTTCTCGCCGACGATCATGCCCTCGTAGACCTCGGTGGTCGGCTCCACCAGGAGCGTCCCGCGCTCCTGCAGGTTGAACATGGCGTATGACGTGGCGACACCCGAGCGGTCGGCCACCAGGGAGCCGGTCAAGCGGGTGACGATTGCGCCGGCCCACGGCTCGTAGCCGTGGAAGACGTGGTGGGCGATGCCGGTTCCCCTTGTCTCGGTGAGGAATTCGGTGCGGAACCCGATCAGGCCGCGGGAGGGGACGAGGAATTCCATCCGCACCCAGCCGGTGCCGTGGTTGGTCATCTGCGTCATCCGGCCCTTGCGCTGAGCCAGCACCTGGGTGATCGTGCCGAGGAACTCCTCGGGAGCGTCGATGGTCAGCTGTTCGACGGGCTCGTGCACCTTGCCGTCGACCTCGCGGGTGACGACCTGCGGCTTGCCCACGGTCAACTCATAGCCCTCGCGGCGCATCTGCTCGACGAGGATCGCCAGCGCCAGTTCGCCACGGCCCTGGACCTCCCAGGCGTCCGGCCGCTCGGTCGGGAGCACCCGAAGTGACACATTGCCGACGAGTTCGCGGTCGAGCCGGTCCTTGACGAGCCGGGCGGTGACCTTGGCGCCGCGAACCCGGCCGGCCATCGGCGAGGTGTTGGTGCCGATGAGCATGGAGATGGCCGGCTCGTCGACGGTGATCAACGGCAGCGGCCGCGGGTCGTCGGGGTCGGTGAGCGTGTCGCCGATCATGATCTCGGGAATGCCCGCGATGGCGATGATGTCGCCCGGGCCGGCGGAGTCGACCGGCTTGCGTTCGAGCGCCTCGGTCATGAGCAGTTCGGTGATCTTGACCTTCTGGACCGAGCCGTCATGACGGCACCAGGCGACCTGCTGCCCCTTGCTGATCCGCCCGTTGTGGACCCGCAACAGCGCAAGCCGGCCGAGGAAGTTGGAGGCGTCGAGGTTGGTGACGTGGGCCTGCAGCGGCAAGCCGTCGTCATACTGCGGCGCCGGAATCGTCGACAGGATCGTCGCGAACAGCGGCTCGAGGTCCTCGCTGTCGGGCAGCTCGCCGTCCGCCGGGCGGGTCAGCGACGCGCGGCCCGCCTTGGCCGAGGCGTAGACGATCGGGAAGTCGAGAACGTGCTCGGCGTTGCCGCCGTCCTCCATCAGGTCCATGAACAGCTCGTAGACCTCGTCCTCCACCTCGGCGATCCGGGCGTCGGAGCGGTCGACCTTGTTGATGCACAACACGACCGGCATGTGCGCGGCCAGCGCCTTGCGCAGCACGAACCGGGTCTGTGGCAGCGGGCCCTCGGACGCATCGACGAGCAGCACCACCCCGTCGACCATCGACAGTCCCCGCTCGACCTCGCCGCCGAAGTCGGCGTGCCCCGGGGTGTCGATGATGTTGATCGTCACGCCCTCGGGGTGACCGGCCTCCGCCGCCGCGGCACCGGAATACCGGATCGCGGTGTTCTTGGCGAGAATCGTGATGCCCTTCTCGCGCTCCAGGTCCCCGGAGTCCATCGCTCGCTCGTCGACGTGCTGGTGGGCGCCGAAAGCGCCCGCCTGCCAGAGCATCTTGTCGACGAGGGTGGTCTTGCCGTGGTCGACGTGGGCGACGATCGCGACATTACGGACGTCGCTGCGAGACTGCGTGGGCATTACCCGATTCTCTCAGGCCAAACGGCATACCGACGAATCCGCGAAACGGGGTCAGCAGGACTGTGTCGGCCGGGCGGCGCCGGTGGCGATGAGCGAGTCCATGTCGCGTTCCACCGATGACCGACCTCTTGGGCGAACGTCCCGCTCGCGGAGCCTACTTCGCGGTCAACGGCGGGATGCGTCCCCACGCCCGCGCGACGGTCGCCGGGTCGGTGACCTTGGCGCTGGGACTGCGAGCGTCGAGCATCTCCAGATAGGTGTTGCGACACGAGATCTCGGGCTGGCTGGTCCACCGGTTGCGCCAGTCGCTGCTCGTGCAGTCCCAGGAGAAGACCTGCGGCGTCGGCTGGGTGGGCATGGCGCCCTGCTTGCCCTCGACGAACCGGTACGCCTGGACCACCGACCAGGTGTCGGGCGCCGGGTTCATCAGGGTCTTGAGCCGGTTGAGATCGGTCGCGCGCCGGTCGTTGGCCACGGGGAAGTCGTAGCACTTCAGGTTCACGTTGTTGCACTGCCCGCCGTTGATCGACAGCGTCGTCATGATGTAGGGGAAGGTCGTCGCCTTCGCCTTGCGGGTGACGCCGTCGCCGTACTTGCGAAGGAAGGCGAAGTACTTCGAGACCAGCTTCTGCGCCGGCAGGTCCATCTTGTTGTTCGCGAACGCGAACGAGCCCCACGCGCGGGTGAATCCGTGGTCGCGGAAGATCGGCAGCGTGGCCGCGCTTTCGGCATACCGCTGCGCGTCAGTCGTCATCAGCGTCATGTTCTTGTAGTACATACCCTGTGAGGTGACCTGCCAGCCGTACTTGGAGCGCAGGTTGGCCAGGTCCTCCCACGACGACTGGAGGGTGTAGCCGCCGAAGCAGGAGTGGCCGGTGTCGACCGTCCGGCCGACGACGACCATGGCCGTGCCGGTGACTCCGCGGGCCTTCATGTCCTGGGCGTTCTGCTCCAGGGTGCGCGCGCCGGGGAAGGTGATCGAGCAGTCCCGCCCGCCGGCGACCTGCCAGTTGGCGCGCCCGAAGAGCAGAGAGATGTATGCCGGGGCCGCCTTCGCGGGTGCGCTTGCGGCGTCCGCGCCGCTCGCCGAGGCCGCCTGTGCGGTGGTCAGGGCAGCGCCCGCGATCAGACCGGTCGTGGCCGCGGAAATCACGAGGCGACGTGCCCCCGTACGTCGAGTCATGGATGCTAGTAAAGCCGACGACGCAGCGAAACGCCTAGTCCTCCGGTGTGCGGACACGCCCGCGTCAGTCTTCGTCGGACGGCGGGGCGGTGTGGGAGGAGATGGCCGCCAGATCGTATGGCGTGCCCTGGTAGACGCAGTAGTTGAGCCAGTTGGCGTAGAGCAGGAAGGCGTGCGAGCGCCAGGTCACCATCGGCGGCTGCGACGGGTCGTCGCCGGGGTAGTAATGCCGCGGGACGGCGATGTCCAGGCCCCGCCCGATGTCGCGGTCGTATTCGGCCTTGAGGGTGTCCCGCTCGTATTCGGGGTGGCCGGTCACGTAGAGGTGGCGCCCGTCGGTGCTCGCCGCGAGATACACCCCCGCCTCGTCGCTGACCGCGAGCAACTGCAGCCCGTCGGTCGCCTCGACGTCGGACGCCCGGATCTCGGTATGCCGTGAGTGCGGTGCCGGGAAGACCTCGTCGAAGCCGCTCAGCACCCGATTGCGCGGATCGAGGACGCGGTGGGCGAAGACGCCGAACATCTTGTGCGCCAACGGATATTTCTCGATGCCGTAGTGGTGGAAGAGGCCGGCCTGCGCGCCCCAGCAGACATACAGGGTCGAGTAGACGTGATCCGTCGCCCAATCCATGATCTCGCACAGCTCGGGCCAGTAGTCGACGGCCTCGAACGGCAGCGTCTCGATGGGTGCACCCGTGATGATGAGCCCGTCGAACTTGTCGCCGCGGGCCTCTTCGAAGGTCGTATAGAAGGCGTCGAGGTGGGCCTGGGCGGTGTTGCGCGGATCGTGGCTCGCCATCCGGATCAGAGTGATCTCGAGTTGGAGGGGGGTATTGCCGAGCAGCCGCAACAGCTGGGTCTCGGTCGCCATCTTGGTCGGCATCAGGTTGACGATGGCGATGCGCAGCGGCCGGATGTCCTGGTGGCCGGCGCGGCCCTCGGTCATGACGAAGACGTTCTCGCCTTCGAGGATGCGCCGGGCCGGGAGGGCACTCGGGATGGTGACGGGCACGCGCAGAATCCTTCCGTGATCAGCCGCCCATTGTCGTCGCGGGGTCCGGTCAGTGCTCGGGCGTCCAGAGTGTGGCCGCGATGGCGGCCAGGATCGGCCGGTTGGCGGGGAGCCAGTCGACCGACCACAGGGCATGCTCGGGCAGCCAGCGCAGCTGCGAATGTCCTTCCAGCGGTTGGGGTATGCCGTCGCTCACCCGCGCCAGCCACACGAGCATCGCGTAGCGCTCGCCGAGGGGCCACCACCCGTCGAGCGGGCCGGGTATGCCGTCCCCCACCTCGATCCGTACGCCGAGTTCTTCGTGGATCTCCCGGTGGAGCGCATCGAGCGGCTCCTCGCCCGGGTCCACCTTCCCGCCGGGGATCTCCCAGCCGCCCGCCAGCAGCGGCGGCTCGGTGCGCTGGGCGCTGAGCAACTGGGTCGGCGCCGTGAGATCGTCAAGAAGCGCCGCCGCGACGACGGCGATCCGCCCGCCAGGGGCGAGGCTCGCCATCACGTCGCGTGGAGACGGCGGGCCGCCTCGGCGATCGAGCCAGTCAGGCTCGGATAGACCGTGAAGGCGCTGGCGAGCTGGTCGACGTTGAGGCGGTGGGAGACGGCGAGGGTGACGGGGAAGATCAGCTCCGACGCTGACGGGGCGACGACGACGCCGCCGAGCACCGTGCCGGTGCCGGGTGCGGCGAACAGCTTGACGAACCCGTCGGTGATGCCTTGCATCTTGGCGCGCGGGTTGCGCGAGAGCGACAGCATGACGGTCGCGACCTCGAGGGCCTTGTCGTCGATGTCCTTCTCCGACAAGCCAACCGTCGCGATCTCGGGGTCGGTGAAGATGTTCGCCGAGACGACGTCGAGGTTGAGCGGAGACACCGCGTCGCCGAGAGCGTGGGCTATGGCGATGCGGCCCTGCATGGCTGCCACGGAGGCGAGGGGCAGAACGCCGGTGCAGTCGCCCGCGGCATACACGCCCCGGACGCTGGTGCGCGAGACCCGGTCGACGCGGATGTGCCCGCTCTCGGAGAGCGCGACGCCGGCCTCCTCCAGCCCGAGGCCGCGGGTCTGCGGGATCGCGCCCACCGCGAGCAAGGCGTGCGTGCCCTCGATGACGCGGCCGTCCTCGAGGGTGACGGTGACGCCGGTCGCCTGCCCCGACTCGTCCCGGATCACGTCGGTGGCCTGCATCCGGGAGCGGCTCAGGACCTGCATTCCGCGCTTGGTGAAGACGTCCTCGATGACGCGCGCCGCGTCCGGGTCATGGCCCGGGAGGACATGCTGGCGGCTCGAGACGAGGGTGACCTGCGCGCCGAGGCCGAGGTAGGCCTGGGCGAGCTCGGCACCGGTGACACCGGAGCCGACGACGATCAGATGCTCGGGCATCTCGGTGAGGTCGTAGATCTGCTGCCAGGTGAGGATGCGCTCACCGTCGGGCATCGCGGTGCCCATGACGCGGGGCGTGGCACCGGTCGAGACGAGCACGACGTCGGCGTGGAAGTCCTGGGTGCGGTGCAAACCCTCAGTGCCGCTGGACAATTCGGCGCGCACGGTGCTGGCGTCGACGAGGCGGCCGGTGCCGCGAACGATGGTGACGCCGACCTCGTCGAGGCGCCGCTCGATGTCCTCGCTCTGGGCGGCGGCGAGGTCGAGGACGCGCCGGTTGATCTGGGCGAGCTCTGCGCTGGCGTCGGAGATGACGTCGCCCTCGGGGTCGTGCATCCGCACACCGAGGTCGATGGCGACGTCGACCATCGACATGTAGTCGGCCGTGGCGATGAGGGTCTTGGACGGCACGCAGTCAGTGAGCACCGCGGCACCGCCGAGGCCGTCACGGTCGATCATGGTGACCTGGGCACCGAGATGGGCGGCGACGAGAGCGGCCTCGTAGCCGCCGGGCCCGCCGCCGATGATGACGACCTGACTTGCTGCGTTCATACCCGCCTTGCCCTCGCTCGATCCGTTTCCGGATGCCCGTTTCGAGAGGCCAGTCTGGCCGAGGCGCCGCCTTTTCCTCGAATCCGTCGGCCCGCCCGGCGAGGCGTGCCGATAACCTGCGCGGGTGATCGACACCGCCGTGAACCCCCTCGAGGCCCCCGACACCGACCCCTTCGCGATCGCCACGGTCGCCGCCGCGGTCATCGCCGACACGTCCGGGTCGGCGACCCACGACATCGCCCTGGTCCTCGGGTCGGGGTGGGGCGAGACGGCGGAGCGGATCGGCGCGACGCTCGCGACGATCGACAACACGGACGTGCCCGGTTTCGCCAAGGCCGCGGTCGTCGGCCACTCGGGCACGATGCGTTCGGTCGCGATCGGCGACACCGGCCGCCGCGCCCTGGTGTTCGGCACCCGCACCCACTTCTACGAGGGCCGGGGGGTGCGCTCCGTCGTCCACGCCGTCCGGACCGCGGCGGCCGCGGGCTGCCGCACGATCGTGCTGACCAATGGCTGCGGCGGGCTCAACCCCGACTGGGCGCCCGGCACGCCGGTCCTGATCCGCGACCATATCAACCTCACGGCCGCCTCCCCCTTGGAGGGCGCGACCTTCGTCGACCTGACCGATCTCTATTCGCCGCGGCTGCGGGCTCTGACCCGCGAGATCGACCCCCGCCTCCCCGAGGGCGTCTACGTGCAGTTCCGCGGCCCGCAGTACGAAACCCCGGCCGAGGTGAAGATGGCGGCCATCCTCGGCGGCGACCTGGTCGGCATGTCGACCACCCTGGAGGCCATCGCCGCCCGTCAGGCCGGCCTGGAGGTCCTCGGCATCTCGCTGGTCACCAACCCGGCCGCCGGCATCTCCCCCACCCCCCTCGACCACGCCGAGGTCGTCGCCGCCGGCCGCGCCGCCGCCGCCCGTTGCGGCGATCTCCTCGCCCAGATCGTCACCCGTATCTGACCCACCCATCGAGCTGTCATTTCGACCCCGTCGCCGGTGGACCGCCTTCGGCCCCGCGTAGAGTCGCGGGAGCATCCTCAGCACCCAAGGAGTCAGGTATGCCGTCCGCCCCAGATCTGCTCGACGCGGCCCGTGCGTGGGCGGCCGACGACCCCGACCCGCAGACCCGCGCCGAACTGGAGGCGGTGATCGCCGCGGCATCCGAAGGCGACAAGGAGGCGGTGGCGGACCTGGCCGACCGCTTCTCTGGGATGCTGCAGTTCGGCACGGCCGGGCTGCGCGGCGCCCTCGGTGCCGGGCCGAACCGGATGAACCGCGCGGTGGTGATCCACGCGGCGGCGGGGTTGACGGCATACCTGAAAAGCGTTGCGCCAGAACCCTTTGTCGTCATCGGGTTCGACGCCCGCACCAACTCGGATGTCTTCGCGCGCGATACCGCGGCAGTCGTATGCGGTGCCGGGGGCCGGGCCGCGGTGCTGCCCCGGCCGCTGCCGACGCCGGTGCTCGCCTATGCGATCCGGTTCCTCGGCGCGGACGCGGGCGTCATGGTCACCGCGAGCCACAACCCGCCTCAGGACAATGGCTACAAGGTGTATGTCGGTGACGGCTCGCAGATCGTGCCACCGGTCGACGGCCTCATCGCGGCGGCGATCGCCGGGGTCGAATCCGTGGCATCCGTGCCGATGGCCGACGACGGCTGGGAGACGCTCACCGACGACGTCCTCGACGCCTACGTCGCCGACATCGCCACCATCGTCTCCCCCCTGGCGCCGCGGGAACTGACCGTCGTCCATACGGCCATGCACGGCGTCGGCACCGAGACGATCCAGCGCGCCTTCGCCGCAGCGAACTTCCCCCAGCCGATATCCGTTGCGGCCCAGGCCGAACCAGACCCGATGTTCCCCACCGTGTCCTTTCCCAACCCCGAGGAGCCGGGAGCGATGGACTTGGCCCTCGATCTGGCCGAACAGACCGGACCCGACCTTGTCATCGCCAACGACCCGGACGCCGACCGCTGTGCCGCCGCGATCCCCGGCCCGGGGGGCTGGCGGATGTTGCGCGGCGACGAGGTCGGGGCGTTGCTCGGGGCGCACATCCTCGATCGCGGCGTGCCGGAGGGCGGGCGCTTCGCCAATTCCATCGTCAGCTCCCGCCTCCTCGGGGCCATGGCGGCGAAAGCCGGTGTGTCCCATGAGGAAACACTCACGGGCTTCAAATGGATCGGACGCGTGCCCAGCCTGGCATTCGGGTATGAGGAGGCCCTGGGCTATTGCGTCGACGCGGCACACGTGCGCGACAAGGACGGCATCAGCGCGGCCCTGCTGCTGGCCGAACTCGCGGCCGAGCGCAAGGCCGACGGCTCCGACCTCCAGACGGTCCTCGACGATCTCGCGATCGAGCATGGCGTCTACGCCACCGACGCCTTCTCCGTGCGGGTCGACGATCTCTCCCTCATCGGCGCGATCATGGCCCGACTCCGCGCGACCCCGCTGACCGAGGTCGGCGGCATACCCGTTGCGCGACAACAGGATCTGGCCGTCGGTGTTGACGGGCTGCTGCCCACGGAGGGACTGCGCTATTACCTCGGCGACGACAGCCGCATCATCGTGCGGCCGTCCGGCACGGAGCCGAAGCTGAAGATCTATCTCGAGGTGATCGAGCCCGTCGATAACGCGGCCGACCTGTCGCAGGCCCGCACCCGCGCCGCCGGTCGCCTCTCCGGCATCCGTGCCGCCATGGAGGCCACCACCCGCCCGTGACGCCGCCGCCGCTCGCGGGTCAGGGGCTCTTCCATCGAGATCCCAAGGACATCTTCCTGACGAGGAAGACCCGTCTCGGAGGGTTCGCGCAAGACCATTGCGCACCCCGCTCAGTGGCCCGCGGGCTGGTACACCGCGACGGCCTCCGCGATGGCCTGGGCGAAGGACTGCGGTTGTCGGGTGCGCACGTAGGCCGCGATGGCGTCGAAATAGCCTTGTGTGAGGCCGGGATTCATCGCCTGACCGTGGCTGAGCGAGGGCAGCACCGGGCCGGCCCACAGCGCCTTGGCCGCTTCTTGCTGATAAGGGCTGAGGCCGGTTGCGTCGACGTTCTTCAGGACCGGCACCGAACCTTTCAGCTTGCTGAACTCCAGATTCGCCGCCGGGTCGGCGAGGACGGAGAGGAAGGCGAGCGCGTTCTTGGCATTGGGCGCGGTCCGGCTGGCGACGAAGACGTCGGTGACGGCGAGGAAGGCGCCGTCCGTGCCCGGATAGACGACCTCACCGACCGCGTCGGAGCCCCCGCGGGCGGTGAGCTCACCGAAGGCCGAGTCGTTCATCGTCAGGAAGCCGCACGAGCCCTCGACGAGCTGACCGATCGCCTGATCCCACGTCTGGGTGTCGGCGTCCGCGGAGGTGTATGCCAGCAGGTCGTCGAGTTCACCGAGGGCGTCCTTGACCTCGGTGCCGTTCCAGTCAAGCTTGTCGTCCTGGATTTTGGCCCATCCGTCCGGTCCGAGCCGGGCGAGCAGGATGTTGTCGAGGAGCTCGGCGGTGGTGAAGCGATCCTTGGCACCGAGGCACAGCGCCGGCACACCGGACGCCTTGACCTTCTCGAGGTCGGCGCGGAACGCGGCGGGCGTGTAGCCCGCCGCCGGCGCGGCGACGCCCGCTTTGTCGAGCACGGCCTTGTTGAAGAACAACACATTGCTGCGGTGGGCGCCGGTGGGCACGGCATACTGCTTGCCGTCGATCGTCACCGACTGAAGGATCGTCGGATTGACTTGCGCCGCAAGGCCACCGGCGCCGAACACCGAACTGACGTCCCGGATCTGCGCCGATTTCTCGTATGCCGTCGTCGCGGCGCCGGCGAAGGTCTGCCACACGTCGGGCGGGTCGCCGGCGATGAGTCGCTTGGCGAGCGCGACCCTCGCGCTGCTGCCGGCGCCCCCCTGGACGCTCGCGTTGGTGAGGGTCACGCCGGCATTGGCCCTGGCATACGCATCGGTGAAGACCTTGAAGGCCTTGGCTTCCGACGCCGAGGTCCACCACGTCATCACTTCGAGCTGGTCGGTCGCGGCGGACGGGTCGGTCTCTTTCGGGCCGGTGCAGGCACTCAGGCCGGCGACCGCCACGGTGACGGCGAGCAAGGCACGAGTCACGTTGCGCATGATCATCACGCTTCCGAGGCGAGCTCGGCGCTGCCGCCGGGCGCTTTGAGGTCGTACAGGGCGAAGGCCGTCACGACAGCGAAACAGCATGCCGGGACGATGAAGGAGACGGCGGCCGAGGTCTTGTCGATGACGATCCCCTGCACGAGCGGCATGATCGCGCCGCCGACGATCGCCATCACCAGGCCGGCCGCCCCGAACTTCGTGGCGGGCCCCAGGCCTTGCAGCGCAACCCCGTAGATCGTCGGGAACATCAGTGACAGACAGAACGAGACGGCAACGATGGCGGCGACGCCGACCATGTTGGGCGAGGCCACGGCGATGAGGCAGAGAACGATCGCGAGCGTGCCGAGGGCGGCGAGCACCTTGGTCGCGCGGATCTTGCCGATCACCCAGGTCATGAGGAAGCGCGAGAGCATGAAGACGATGAGGCTGACCTGGAGCAGATACCCGCCGAGTTCGAGACTGCCGTTCAATGCCTGCTGGACGTACTGGAGGATGTAGGTCCAGCAGCACACCTGCGCTGCGACATTGAAGAACTGCGCGACGACGCCGAAGCGGTAGCGACGGCGTCCCCACAGGGTCTTGATGACGCTCTGCTCGGTCTCGCCCTCCGATGTCGGGTGGAACTCCTCATGGATCGGCGGGGACTTCTGGATGGCGATGACCAGCCAGATGACGAGCAGCAGGAAGCCGAGGCCGAGGTAGGGCCCCATCACCGCGCCGAGCTGACCGGCCCGGATCGCCTGTTGCTCGGCGGGAGTCAGGGCGCCGACACCGACGGGGGCCTCGAGTTTCGGCAGGATCAACGTCGACGCGAGCAGGACGCCGATATTCGTGCCCAGCGGGTTGAAGGACTGCGCGAAGTTGAGCCGGCGGGTGGCGGTCGACTCCGGACCCAGGGCGATGACGTAGGGGTTGGCCGAGGTCTCGAGGATGGAGCATCCGGCCGCCATCGCGAAGAGCGCAACGAGGAAGGCCTCGTAGGTCATGATCTTGCTCGCCGGATAGAAGGCGAAGGCTCCGATGGCAGCCAGCGCCAGACCGGTCAGGAGTCCGACCTTGTAACCGAACCGTTTGTTGATGAACGCGGCGGGCAACGCGAGCAGGAAGTAGGCGCCGAAGTAGGCCAGTTGCACCAGGGATGCCTGGAAGGTGCTCATCTCGAAGATCTGTTTGAACCCCGCGACCATGGGAGTGGTCAGATCCGCCGCGATGCCCCATGCCGTGAAGCACGCGACGAGCACGACGAAAAGAACCAGCATCCCCGGTCCGACGATCGGGTCCTTGGTGGCGCGCGCGTCCGATGCTTCCTTCACCGGTGTCTGGCTCAAGGCAACCCCCTTGTCGCGAATCTGACCGAAGAATCTTCAGCACACGCGCCCGCGCGCACAATGCGCAGGTCGGCCCGCTGTTCGTGAACCTACGCCCGCCGAGACGGCGCGGCAACCGGAGAGCGGGAGCCCGCTGGACGGGCTCTAGGCAACATGTCTGGTGGGTGACAACATGGTGCGGCAACTTGTTTCACTTACTCACGAGTCACCTAGCAGGCGTAGCTTTGAGTTGACCGTTAAACAACGGTCGAATGACCGGCCGGGTGATCCTCGGCCGGGATCGGAAAGGAAAAACCACACATGGCGGGCCTCAGTCCGTGACCCCCGACACGCGGGGTCGATCTCCCCTACCGCGAGGTCACCTTGCAAGAAGACATCGTCCGTTCGTCGGCGTTGCGCAAACTCCTCGCCTTCGCCCGCATCCTCATCGGCTGGACCTTCATGTGGCCCTTCCTGGACAAGCTCTTCGGCATCGGCTTGGCCATGCTCCTCGGCGCCGGCCTGAAGATCGCCGCCTGGTCCGGCACGCTCCTCCTGTTCCTCATGTACCTCGCGCAGTTCCCGCAGGGTCAGCCTGCTGACTTCCACGCCACCAACCCCATCACTGACTCGCACTGGCACGAGGCCGCGCTGCTCCTGCTGTGCGCCTCCGGTCTCGCCGGCGAGACGGCATCGGCAAGTGGTGGGGCCGCAAGGTCGGCAACGGCGTCCTGCGCTGAGCCTTCTGTCCCGACGAAGCCCCCGGCCCCCCTCCCGGGGGCTTCGTCATGTCCGGGGGGCGCAACGAGGGCTCGCCGCCACGCGCCGCGGATAGACTCCCACGGTGAGTTCTGCCCCAGCCGACGCTGCCGTCGACGCCACCGCCCGAGCACGCGATTTCCTCGGGGTGACGCGGCTGACCAATGCCGCCCTGACGACCTGGCTGCATGGCTTGCCGGGCGTCGACCAGGTGGGCTGCGAGGCGCGGGCGGCAGGGCTGGGCACTCGCTCCATCAAGAACGACAGCAAGCGCTGGGCAATCGACCTGGCGATCTCGATGATCGACCTGACCACCCTTGAGGGCGCCGACACCGTCGGCCGGGTCCGGGGGCTGGCGGCCAAAGCCCTGACCCCTGACCCGACCGACCTGAGCACCCCGCGCCCGGCGGCGGTCTGCGTCTACGGCGACATGGTCGCCGCGGCCAAGGAAGCCCTCGGCGATTCGGGCGTCAAGGTTGCCGCGGTCGCCACCGCCTTCCCCAGTGGCCGCGCGAGCGTGCCCGTCAAGCTGCTCGACACCAAGGACGCCGTCGCAGCCGGCGCGGACGAGATCGACATGGTCATCGACCGGGGCGCCTTCCTCTCCGGCAACTATCTCGAGGTGTTCAACCAGATCGCCAAGGTCAAGGCCGTATGCGGCGCCGCGCGACTGAAGGTGATCATGGAGACCGGCGAGCTGGTCACCTATGACAACGTGCGCCGCGCCAGCTGGCTGTCCATGCTCGCCGGCGGCGACTTCATCAAGACGAGCACCGGCAAGATCTCCCCCGCCGCCACCCTGCCCGTCACGCTCATCATGCTCGAGGCCGTGCGCGACTGGCGCGATGTGACCGGCGAGCAGATCGGCGTCAAGCCGGCCGGCGGCATACGGACAAGCAAGGACGCGGTGAAGTTCCTCGTCGCCGTCAATGAAGTGGCCGGCGAGGACTGGCTCGACAACCACTACTTCCGCTTCGGAGCCAGCTCGTTGCTCAACGACCTACTGCTGCAACGACAAAAGCTCCGGACCGGCGTCTATTCCAGCGCCGTCTACATCGCCGACGATTCCCCCTCGACCGCCTACTGAGGACGCGACCAACGATGCCCACCTTCGAATACGCGCCCGCGCCCGAGTCCCGCGCCGTCGTCGACATCGCCAGCAGCTACGGCCTGTTCATCAACGGCGAATGGGTCGACGGCCACGGCACGACCTTCAAGACCGTCAACCCGGCCTCCGAGGAGGTCCTCGCCGACATCCACGAAGGCGACGCCTCCGACGTCGACCTCGCCGTCAAGGCCGCGCGCACGGCATACAGCCGGGTCTGGTCGCGGATGAGTGGCGCCGACCGCGGCAAGTACCTCTTCCGCATCGCCCGCTTGCTGCAGGAGCGCGCCCGCGAGTTCGCGGTCCTCGAGAGCCTCGACAACGGCAAGCCGATCAAGGAGACCCGCGACGTCGACATCCCGCTCGCCGCGGCGCACTTCTTCTATCACGCGGGGTGGGCCGACAAACTCGGCCACGCCGGCCTCGGCCCAGACCCGCAGCCGTATGGCGTTGTCGGGCAAGTCATCCCATGGAACTTCCCACTGTTGATGCTGTCGTGGAAGATCGCCCCCGCCCTCGCAACCGGCAACACCGTCGTCCTCAAGCCGGCCGAGACCACGCCCCTGACGGCGCTGCTCTTCGCCGAGGTCTGCCAGCAGGCCGATCTGCCTCCCGGAGTCGTCAACATCGTCACCGGCGCCCGCGAGACCGGCCAGGCCATCGTCGACCACCCCGACATCGACAAGATCGCCTTCACCGGCTCCACGGGGGTGGGCAAGATGATCGCCCGCTCCATCGCCGGCACCCGCAAGGGCGTGACCCTCGAACTCGGCGGCAAGGGTGCGAATATCGTCTTCGACGACGCACCCATCGACCAGACCGTCGAAGGCATCGTCCGCGGCATCTTCTTCAATCAGGGCCATGTCTGTTGCGCCGGAAGCCGATTGCTCGTCCAGGAGTCGATCGCCGAGGAGGTGACCCGACGGTTGCAGCGGCGCCTGGCCACCCTCCGAGTCGGTGACCCGCTCGACAAGAACACCGACGTCGGCGCGATCAACTCGCGCGCCCAGCTGGACAAGATCACGCAACTCTCGGAGGCCGGTGAGGCCGAGGGCGCGCAGCGCTGGGACAACGGATGCCCGTTGCCGGACAAGGGATTCTGGTTCCGCCCCACGGTCTTCAGCGGCGTCACCCAGACTCACCGCATCGCTCAGGAGGAGATCTTCGGACCGGTGCTGTCCGTCTTGACCTTCCGCACCCCGCAAGAGGCGGTCGCCAAGGCCAACAACACGCCATACGGCCTCTCAGCGGGCATCTGGACCGACAAGGGCAGCCGCATCCTGTGGACCGCCGACCAGCTCAAAGCCGGTGTGGTGTGGGCCAATACGTTCAATCAATTCGATCCGACGAGCCCCTTCGGCGGCTACAAGGAGTCCGGCTACGGACGCGAGGGAGGCCGTCACGGCCTCGCGGGCTACCTGAAGGGAAGCAACTGACGATGGCCGCGCGACTCGATGTCCGCAAGACCTACAAGCTCTATATCGGCGGCACGTTCCCCCGCAGCGAGTCCGGCCGGTCGTATGAGGTGTTCGCCGCCCCCGCGCGCGCCGGTGCCACTCCCCGGTTCCTGGCGAATGCTGCGCAGGGCTCGCGCAAGGACGCCCGCGACGCGGTCGTCGCCGCGCGTGCCGCGCAGCCCGGGTGGGCGGGTGCCACGGCATACAACCGGGGACAGGTGCTCTATCGCGTCGCCGAGGTGATGGAGGGCCGCCGCGCCCAATTCGCCGAGGAGGTCCGCGTTGGCGAGGGGATCAGCCCCAGCCGCGCCGATTCCCTTGTCTCCCAAGCGATCGACCGCTGGGTCTGGTATGCCGGGTGGACCGACAAGATCGCCCAGGTCGCCGGCAACCCCAATCCGGTCGCAGGCCCCTTCTTCAATCTGTCGGTGCCGGAGCCGTGCGGTGTCGTGGCGATTCTCGCCCCGCAGGAGTCGAGCCTGCTCGGCCTCGTCAGCGTGATCGCCCCGGCGATCGCGACGGGCAACACCGCCGTCGTCGTCTCCTCGAAGGACCGGCCGCTGCCCGCCGTGACGCTCTCGGAATGCCTCGCCACCTCCGATGTGCCCGGCGGCGTGGTCAATATCATCACCGGCGATGCCGCCGAGATCGCGCCCTGGCTCGCGTCGCACCGCGACGTCAACGGCCTCGACCTCACCGGCAGCGCCGGCGTCGAGGGCCTGGCCTGGGGTGAACTCGAGGCCAGCGCGGCCGAGACCCTCAAGCTGATCGTCCGGCCGGGCGGCGCCGGGGCGCGCGCCGAAGAACCCGACTGGGCCATCGAGCCGGCAATCTCCCGCATGACAACCTTTTTGGAGACCAAGACCGTCTGGCATCCCAAGGGTCGCTGAGTGCCACCACCGCCGCCCACCGGACCGCAGACGACACCGCATACGACACCACCGGAGACACCCGACCACGCGCGCGTCGTCCTGCTCGCCGGCCCGTCGGGAGCCGGCAAGTCCCGGCTCGCGGAGCGCCTCCGCGCGGCATACGGCTGGCCCATCGTGCGGCTCGACGACTTCTACAAGGACTTCGACGCGCCCGGCCTGCCGAAGCACCCAGCCCTCGACGTCGCCGACTGGGACCACCCGGACAGCTGGGACGGGGCGGCGGCCTGCGCAGCGCTCGAGGCGCTCATCACGACCGGCTGTAGCGCGATGCCGGTCTATGACATCAGCCGTTCCAAGCGCGTCGGCGAGGGTGATATTACGGCCCGGCCGACGGATCTGGTTCTCGCCGAAGGCATCTTCGCTGCCGAACTCATCGCTCCGCTCCGGGAGCGCGGCCTGCTGCACTCGGCCTGGTGCGTGCGCAACTGGCCGGCGCTGACCTTCATCCGGCGGCTGGCGCGGGATCTGAAGGAGCGCCGCAAACCGCCGCTTATCCTCATCAAACGCGGCGTCGCGCTGCTGCGTGCGGAACCCGATGTCGTGGCCCGCGCGTCCCAGAAGGGCGCCCAGCCGGCCACCGCCAAAGATGTCGAGGCAGCACTGCGCGCGTGAGGCACAGCGCTGCCGTCCCGATCACCGCCGGCGCGCCCTACGATGACGCACGTCAGCGGCACGAACGAGGTGCCGCGACACGATGGAGGGAAGCACGACATGAGCACATATCCGCCCGAGCCGACGCCGGGGGGCGACGCGTCGGCATACCGAGGCACCGCCGCACCGACGATCCCCAACCGGCTGCTCAGCGTCGGCGATCTCGTCAGCGGCGCCTTTCGCACCCTGACGGCGGACCCGCGCCTGTTCCTGCTCGTCCCGGTGGCCGTGGCCGCGGCCCTGCTGCTGCCGGTGCTGATCCTCGTCGGCGTCGGCGTGGCGCTGGCGAGCACATCCGACGGCAGCGCGGCAGCGGCGGTGACGGCCCTCCTCGCGGCCGTGCTGGCGGTCGCGGTCGCCGTGGTGCTGGTCCGGATCAGCGCGGCGCTGGTCATCGCCGCCTATCGCGTGGCCCTCGGCGAACGGCCGGCCTTGCGAGCCCTGTGGAACGAGACCCGCGGCATCATCTGGAATGTCCTCGGCCTCTATCTGCTGATCGTCGGCGCCGTGGTGGTGGTCGGCGTGCTCGCGATCCTGCTCATCGGCGGTTCGGTCGCTGCGGACGAGGGCTTCGGCATTGGCGTCATGCTGTTGCTGCTCTTCCTGGCCTACCCGGTGATGATCTGGCTTTCGGTCAAGTGCGCGTTCATCTTTCAGACCGTCGCGATCGAGAAGGCCGGCCCCATCGAGGCGATCCGGCGCACCTTCGTCCTCACCAAGGGCATGTGGTGGGTCACCCTGGGCCGGCAGCTGATGCTGTCGCTGCTGGCGCTGCCGCTGATGTTCGTCTTCAGCCTCGCCTCCGCTCCGTTCAGCGCGTTGACGCGCGATTCCGGCGACGCCTCCTCCGTGGCGGGCGGCATCGTCGCCGCCATCGTGATGGGCATCGGCGCCATCGCGCTCTATATCTTCCAGCTCTATTCGGTGGTCTATTCGACGCTGATGTACATCGACGCCCGGCGCCGGGAGAGCCTCGGCGGGCAGGCCCACGCTTATGGCAGCCCCCAGCAGGACTATGTGCAGCCGGCCTACCAGCCCGGCGGCTACCCCTATGGCCCGGCGGCATCCGGGTCGGCGGCCGGCGCGGTCGCGGGCAGTCAGTGGAACTCCCCCGCCTATCCAGGGCCGGCCCCGGTCCCGTCGTCGCCCTATCCCCAGCAGCCGTATGGGCAGTATCCCCAGTCCACCACCGACGCGCCGGCCTATCCGGAGTCCGGTGGCAGCCTGTGGTCGGGGTCGCCGAGCTCCTCGGATCCGACAGCCCCGATGCCCCAGACCGGCTCTGATGCCGGGGGGTCCGACTCCGGTGGTGGGTCCTGGGGCGGGGACTCGAGTGGTGGTGGGGACTCGGGCGGTGGCGGCGGAGACTCCGGCGGGTCGTCGTCGGACTGAGCCGGTCGTTCGCCGCTGAGCTGGTCGCGGCGGCGAGCGAGAAGGTCGCGTTCGGCGGGGTTGCCGGCGAGCGCGATTGCCCGGTCGTATGCCGCCCGCGCCTCCCCCACGCGCCCCGCTCGCGGGCGGATCGCCTCATCCGTCAGCCCCACGCGCACCGGGTCCGCGCCGTCACTGGCGAGATAGCCCTCGTTGAAGATGAGGAGGACCACGGCAAGAACGCCGTCGAGGCGCTCGCGCACGTCGGCCTCCGACGGCACCGCGAACGGAATCCCCGCATCCTTGATCTTCGCCTTGGCGCGCGTGATGCGCCAGGCCATCGCCGTCTCCGTGCTGAGGAAGGCGCGCGCGATCTGCCGCAGCGTCTTCCACGATATCGAGATCGCCGAAACGCCGACCAGGGCCCCGACGACCCGGCCCCACTCGGTGCGGTGGACGCGAGACAGGGCGGCGGCCACATCGTCGTCGCCGACGCTCATGCTTCGCGGTGCCGCAGTCGGGCAACGCCCGGCAGGAGTGCCTCGACGTCGGCCCAGCGGTCCTCGATGATGCCGGCCAGCCAGTGCTGGCCGGCATTGACGAGGTCGTCCGGGAGCGCGCGGATGGCCTCCACATAGGGCGCCCCCGCCGCTGCGGTGGCTGCGGCATGGGTCGAAAGTGACTCGGGCACAGCGGCATACGACCCACCAAAGATCTCGGTGAGTGCCTGCGCGTGCGCGGCGAAGGCAGCCTGGGGCGCTTGCCCGGGATCCATCCGCCCGGCCAGCGCGAGCAGCCGGGTGATCCGCTCGCGGCGCCCGGCGGCGATCGCCTCCCGAGCCCCCTCCCCCACGAGCACCCCCAAGGCCCCCTGGGCGGCGAAGAAGGGGAGGCGCACCTCGGCATACCAGGCCTCGAGGGCGTCGAGGCTGGCGAGGTAGTCGAGGTTCTTGGCGACGAGCCGGTTGATGCCGCGATACTCCCGGCCGGTGAAATCGCGCTGTGTCATCGCGGGTGGCGGGCCGACGATCGTCAACGAGCGCTCCTCGCGAATATCGCTGCGCAACACCGATCCTGCCGCGACCACCGCGCCGTATGCCGTGCGCACCGGCCCGACCGCACCGCCCTGGCCGCCGAGGAAGATCGGCGGCTCGCGCAGCAGCACGCCGCGCGGGACATCGCCGAAGAGGCTCGGCGTCGTCTTGTCGCCGCCCGGGGTGAAGTTGAAGTGGATATAGGACGAGCCGACCTCGCTGTGCTCTGTGCGGCTCGTGCCGCCGGCCATCAGGCAGTCACAGAAGTTGATCAGCGACCCCAGCGTGACGAAGGGCATGAGAATCGTCTGCTTCAGCCCGACGCAGTGCGCTCCGCCGGACTCCTCCTCCAGCAGGCAACCCTCCCGGACGTGGTGTCCCAGACCGAGGTTCGCGCCATCGAGGAAGGTAGCGCGGGCGGCATACCCACCCTTGAGCGCGACCCCGCGACCGAGGCGGCAGTCCTCGATCGTCACCGGCCCCTCCCGACCCAACTCGCATCCGGCGGAGATGACGGTCGAGGCGCCACGGATCCGGGTGCCGGGGTGGATGACGACGCCGTCGCCGCTGACGTGCTCGACATCGACCTCGTCGCCGATCTCGACGGTCAACGGCACGGGCATCGTCACGCCCTTGTCGAGCAGGGCTCTGAGGGCTGCGGTGTTGCGCGGCAGCAAGGCATCGTCCACGCCCCCATCGTGCCTCACCCCGTCGAAAGAGTGCCCTTTCGACGGTGGACCGGATGTCGAAAATGGTCCCTCCACACGTCCTAGCCAATTGGCCAAGGCGATTTTGCTCACAACCACACATTGGCTCTTGCGAAGCCCGCCGGGGTATTGGCATACTGGGGCTCAACGTCGAACGGGAGGCCACAGGAGGCTTCTGAGGCGTTGTGGAGCCCTCATGAGTATCAATGAAGTTATTCTGTGGATCCTGATGATCTGCATGGCGCTTGGTGCCATTGATCGAGCTATCGGGAATCGTTTCGGACTGGGCGAAAAGTTCGAAGACGGATTCAATGCGATGGGCCCGCTGGCACTGTCCATGGTTGGCGTCTATGCTTTATCGCCGATCCTCGCCAAAATCCTGCGACCGGTGATTGGCCCGGTATACAACGCCCTGGGAGCCGATCCCGCGATGTTCGCCGGCACGCTGCTCGCCAACGACATGGGTGGTTGGCCACTTGCCCAAGCCATGACGGACGATCCGCAGATCCAGAAGCTCTCCGGCCTCGTGCTGGGCGCGATGATGGGCGCGACGATCGTGTTCACCATCCCGGTCGCCTTGGGTATCACCCAGAAAGAGGATCGCCAATTCCTCTCCCGCGGCGTACTCGCCGGCATCGTGACGATCCCCTTGGGCGTCATCACGTCCGGCCTCATCGCCGGCATCGGTCTCGGCACGGTCCTGCGCAACACCGTCCCCATCCTCATCGTGGCCGTCGCTATTGCCCTCGGCCTTTATTTCAAGCCGGAGGCCATGACGAGGGGATTCGAACTCTTCGGCAAGGGCCTGGTGTTCATGATTTCCATCGGACTGGGCCTCGGCGTGTTCGAGACCATGACGGGACATCAGATTCTCACAGGCGAGTGGGCGCTCCTGCCTGTCGCCGAAGGTTTTGCGACAGTTGCCCTGATCGCGATGGCGTTGGCCGGCGCTTTCCCGGCGGTGCACTTGATCGTCAAGTTCGGCTCCAAACCGCTTTCCGCGGCAGGGCGGCTCTTGGGCGTCAATGACACCGCTGCCGGTGGGTTCATTGCTACCTTGGCCAACAACATTGCGATGTTCGAGATCATGAAAAAGATGGATGCGCGGGGCAAGATTCTCAACTGCGCGTTCGCGGTGAGCGCCGCCTTCGCCCTCGGAGACCACCTCGGCTTCACCGCCGGCGTCATGCCCGACATGATCGCCGCCGTCATCGTCGGCAAACTCGTGGCCGGCATCACCGCGGTCGTCGTGGCCTACCTGCTGTTCGCCCGCGCCTTCCCGGCATATCTCGCCGGCGACGAGGGCCAGCTCGCAACGGTCGGAGCAGGCCCAGACATGACGGGCAATCCCTCCCCCGCCGGGGCCCGCGCCGACGATGTCATCTCCCCCCACGGGCCGGCCGTCGAGACCCCCGACCCGGGCAAGCCGGAGGCCTGAGGGCATGCGGATCGCGCGTGTCGTCGGATCGGCAGTCTCCACCATCAAGGCCGACCAGCTCCGCGGCGCCAAGCTGCTGATCGTGCGACCCGCATCGGTCGCCGACGAACTCACCGGCGAGCCGTTCGTCGCCGTTGACTCCGTCGGCGCCGGTGAGGGTGAACTGGTCCTCGTGAGCGAAGGCAGCGCCGGCCGGGTCACCGACCTGACAGCCGACGCACCGGTCGATGCCGTCATCATGGCGATCCTGGATTCTCTCGAGGTGGCCGGGCAGACCACCTTCCGCAAGGGCTGAACAGCACCCAACGGGCAGCCCCGGAAGGAGGGCCGAAGTGACCAGCAGAGAACTGCTGAGTGTCGGGATCGACGTCGGCACGACGACAACGCAACTCGTGCTCTCCGAACTCACGGTGACCAACCAGGCGCGGGCCGGCCTCGTGCCCCGGCTGGACATCAATGCCCGGACCGTTCTCTATCAGTCGCCCGCGCATCTGACCCCCTTGGCCGGGCCCGACGAGGTGGATGTCGAGGCCTTGGTCGCGCTGATCCGCGACGAATACCGCACGGCCGGCGTGGCACCGGCGCAGGTCGAGACCGGCGCCGTCATCATCACCGGCGAGACCGCGCGCACCCGCAACGCGGAGGCGCTCCTCGACGGCCTGGGCGATCTCGCCGGCGATTTCGTCGTCACGGTCGCCGGACCCAATCTCGAATCGCAGATCGCCGGCCGCGGTTCGGGCGCGGCCGACTGGTCGGCCCGGCACTTCGCGAGCGTGGTCAATGTCGACATCGGCGGCGGCTCGGCCAATGCCGCGCTCTTTCGCAATGGCTCCCATGTCGCGTCAGCCGCGGCCATGGTCGGTGGCCGACAGGTCACGATCGACCCGCAGTCCGGGGTCCTGACCCACCTCGCCCCCTCCGGCCGTCTCATCGTCGATGAGCTGGGCTTGGATCTGGTTCTCGGGAGGGTGGCCGACGTGCGGGCCCTGCGGTCCCTGACCGATGCCATGGCGCAGATCACCGTCGACCTGGTCTCCGGTGTCCAGTCACCGCTCGGCGCGCGGGTGGCCCTCAGTCCGCCTCTGGCGATCGTCGGCCCGGCGACGGCCTACTTCGTCTCCGGCGGCGTGGGCCAGCTGCTGTATGACGGGGCGCCCGCGACGACGCTCGCCGAGATCACCCGGTGGGGCGATGTCGGGCCGCTGTTCGCCGCCTCGCTGCGGGACAATCCGCAGTGGCGTTCGCTGCGGGTCGAGCAGCCCCAGCAGACCCTGCGCGCCACCGTCCTCGGTGCCGCCTCCCAACAGGTGACCCTGTCCGGTTCGACCATCTGGGCCGAGGACAGCCACCTGCCGATCCGCAACGCACCGGTGATCGAGCCCGTGCTGCAGGACACCGCCCCGGGCCTGACTGATCCCGTCGCCATCGCCCAGGCCTTGACGCGTGGCGTCGAGCGGTGGGACCGAGGCGCGGATAACCAGGGCGACTTCGTCGTGGCCTTGGACCTGCCGCATCGGCTCAATTACGAGCAGATCTCCGCCCTCGCCTCCGGCACCTGCGACTTCGCCAATTCCCATCTCCCGCAAGGGCGTCCGTTGGTGATCGTCACGGAGGCCGATTATGCGCAGGTCCTGGGACAGACCATCAAACAGCGGTTGCCCAGCGTCCCGCTCGTCGTCGTGGACCAGATCCATCTCAGCGAGGGTGACTTCATCGACATCGGCGAGCCCATGTTCGACGGCCGCGTGGTCCCGGTGTCGGTCAAGACCCTTGTGTTCTATGAACCCACCACCAATCTGTCGAGAAAGGATCGAGACGACGTGGCCCGTCCCGAGCAGGAGGTGCACTGATGATTTTGCGAACCAAGTTGTTTGGGCACACATACGAGTTCCCCGACATCAAGGACTTGCTCGCCAAGGCCAACGAGGAGAAGTCGGGTGACCAGCAGGCGGGCATCGCCGCCGCCAGTGCCGCGGAACGCGTGGCGGCCCGCCATATCCTGGCCGAGGTGCCGCTGCGGGTGCTCCGCGAGAACCCCGTCGTCCCCTATGACGACGACGAGGTGACCCGCGCGATCGACGACGCGGTCAACGAGCGGATTTACGACGAGATCAAGGGGTGGACTGTCGGCGACTTCCGCGAGTGGATCCTGTCCAACAAGACCACAGGCGCCGACATACGACGCGTGAGCAATGGCCTGACCGGTGAGATGGTGGCGGCGGTCACCAAGCTCATGGGCAATATGGACCTGGTCCTGGCCGCGAAGAAGATCCCGGTTGTCACCCACTGCGGCAACACAATGGGGCTCAAGGGCACCCTCGCCTCCCGGCTGCAGCCCAACCACCCGACGGACTCCGTCGACGGCATCCGGGCTGCGACCTACGAGGGCCTCTCCTTCGGCTCCGGCGACTCGGTCATCGGCATCAACCCCTCGGACGACTCGGTCAGCTCCGTCAGCCGGTTGCTGGATATGACCTACGAGATCATCGACACCTGGCAGATCCCCACACAAAACTGCGTCCTGGCGCACGTGACCACCCAGATGGAATGTCTCAAGCGGGGATCACCGGCTGGGTTGATCTTCCAGTCGATCGCCGGATCGCAAAAGGCGATGGAGAGCTTCGGCGTGTCCGTCGGGCTCCTGGACGAGGCCTACGAGCTGGCCAAGAAGCACTGCTTCACCGCGGGGCCGAACTATATGTACTTCGAGACCGGCCAAGGCTCGGCCCTGTCGGCGGACGCCAACTTCGGCGCCGACCAGCTGGTGCTCGAGGCCCGCAACTACGCCATCGCCCGGCGGTGGCAGCCCTATCAGGTGAACACGGTGGTCGGCTTCATCGGGCCGGAATACCTCTACGACTCGGTGCAGATCATCCGCGCCGGCCTGGAGGACCACTTCATGGGCAAGCTGACGGGCATCTCGATGGGCGTCGACGTCTGCTACACCAACCACGCCAAGGCCGACCAGAACACCAACGACAACCTCGCAGTCCTCCTCGCGGCCGCCGGCTGCAACTACATCATGGGCATCCCCATGGGTGACGACGCGATGCTGAGTTACCAGACCACCAGCTTCCATGATGCGCCTGCCCTGCGACAGGCTCTGGACCTGCGGCCACTGCCCGAGTTCGAAGCCTGGATGGTCGATCTCGGGCTGTGGAAAGACGGGCAGCTCACAGACATCGCCGGCGACGCGTCCTTCTTCCTCCAGAGGTGAACACCATGAGCCAGAGCCTTGAAGAGATCGTCGCCCGCGTCGTCGCGGAGCTGCGCAACCAGGGGATGAACCCGAAACCGGCTGCGGCGCAAGCATCCTCGGTCATCTCCGTCGACGGTGGCGATCTCGTCATCGACCTCGCCGACCCGACCCAGGACGAGGCCCGGCACGCCATGCTCGTCGACAATCCCAAGGACGCCAACGGGCTGCGCAACCTGATGGCGACCACGACCGCCAGGCTCGGGGTCGGGCGCGCCGGCCCGCGCCCGAAGACCCAGACGATGTTGTTGTTCCAAGCCGATCACGGCGTCACGCAGGACGCGATCTATGGCGTCGTCTCGGAGGAGGTCAAGGACGCCTTCGACCTCTTCACGGTCACGACCCAGGTCGCCGACCGCCAGGAGTATCTCCTGCGCCCCGATCTCGGGCGCCTGCTCAACGACGTGGCGAAGGCGACCATCGCCGAACGCTGCGTGAAGAACCCCGACGTCCAGATCTGCGTGGTCGACGGCCTCTCCGCCGCGGCCATCGACAACAACCTGCGCGACATCCTGCCGGTCATCCAGCAGGGGCTGACATCGGCGGGCCTCACCCTGGGGACACCGTTCTTCATCGAGAACGGCCGGGTCGGGGTCATGAACGACGTCAATTCCGTCGTGCACGCGAAGGTCGTCGTCCTGCTCATCGGCGAACGCCCGGGCCTCGGGATCGCCGACGCGATGAGCGCCTACATGGGCTTCGACCCGCAACCGGGCAAGTCGGACGCCGACCGTGACCTGATCTGCATGATCACCACGCACGGCGGCACCAACCCGCTCGAGGCGGGCGCCTACATCGTCGAATTCATCAAACGCATGATCAAGTACGCCGCCAGCGGGATCAAGCTGCGCGAAGTCGCCGGCGACTGAGAGCCGAGAGAGGTCAAATCATGGGAATCCTGGATCCGGTCAAGCCGTCCGTGCTCGCCGTTCGTCTCATCCCCAATGTCGACAGAGGCTTCGCTGAGAAGCTCAAGCTGGACTCCGACCGCCACCGCGCGCTAGGCCTGATCACCTGCAATATCGACGACGCGCTCTATGTCTCCTTGGACGAGGCGACCAAGTTCGCCGAGGTCGACGTGGTCTATGCGAAGAGCTTCTACGCCGGCTCCGGCTATCCCTCCGGCCCGTTGTCCGGCGAGATCATCGGCATGCTCGCCGGGCCGACCCCGGCCGAGGTTCGCTCGGGCATCGACGCGTGCATCGCCTATTGCGAGGAGTCGGCGTGGTTCTACTCGGCGAACGACGAGGGCACGCTCAACTTCTTCCCGCACTTGATCAGCAGCACCGGCACCTATCTGTCCGACGCCGCGAGCATCCCGGCCGGGCAGCCGCTGGCCTATCTGATCGCCCCTCCCCTGGAGGCGACCTATGCCCTCGACCTGGCGATGAAGGCCGCTGACGTCACGATGCAGGTCTATTTCGAACCGCCCTCGGAGACCAACTTCGCCGGCGGCCTGCTGACCGGCAGCCAGAGTGCCTGCCGGGCCGCGTGCGCAGCCTTCCAGGACGCCGTGCTCGACGTCGCCGCCGCTCCCCAGAAGTACTGAGGACACGCGATGACTACCGCCAATCTGGATGCTGACCTACGGTCGGTCCAGCAGGCCAGGGATCTCGCCGTCGGGGCCCGGGAGGCGATGCGGTCCTTCCAGTTCGCCTCGCAACAGCAGGTCGACAGCATCTGCTCGGCAATGGTCGCCGCGGCGATGCGGGAGGCCGGGCGGCTCGGGCAACTCGCGCACGACGAGACCGGCTTCGGGTATGCCGCCCACAAGCGGATCAAGAACGAGTTCGCTGCCCAGGGTGTCTGGGATTCGATCAAGGACATCCCCACGTGCGGGGTGCTGCGACGCGATGAGGACCGCGGGATCGTCGAGATCGGTTGGCCCGTGGGCGTTCTCGCCGCCCTGACCCCCTCGACCAATCCGACGTCGACGGCGATCTACAAGGTGCTCATCGCCGTCAAGGCCCGCAATGCGATCATCGTGGCGCCGCACCCGTCCGCCAAGGAATGCACGGCCGAGGCCGTGCGGGTGATGGTCGAAGCCGGCGAGGCTGCCGGGATGCCCAAGGGCTTGGTCAGCTGCATGACGGAGCTGAGCCTGCAGGGGACCAACGAGTTGATGAACCACTACGCCACGTCGATGATCATCGCCACGGGGGGCCCGGGCATGGTCAAGGCCGCGCACAGCTGCGGCAAGCCGGCCCTGGGCGTGGGCCCAGGCAATGTCCCGGTGTATGTCGATCGGTCGGCGGACATCCCGCTCGCCGCGTCGATGATCGTGGAGTCGAAGTCCTTCGACTGCTCGACGATCTGCGCCACCGAACAGTGCGTGATCGCCGACCGGCCGATCGCCGAACAGCTCAAGCGCGAGATGCAATCTCGCGGAGCCCATTGGCTCACCGCGGAGGAGTCCGAGCGGCTCGCCGGCATGATGTTCCGCGCCAGCGGGCTGATGGTCGCCGACTACGTGGGGCGCACCCCGCAGGCGCTGGGCACGGCGGCCGGGATCTCGGTGCCGGACAGCGCGCGGATCCTGGTCGCCGACCTCGGTGGCGTGGGGCCGGCATACCCGCTCTCCCGGGAGAAGCTGACCACGGTCCTCGGCTTCATGGTCGAGGACGGCTGGCGAGCGGGATGCGATCGCGCCGTGCAACTGCTCACATTCGGCGGGGACGGGCACTCGGTCGTCATCCACGCCCGGGACGAGGAGGCCATCCTCGCGTTCGGGATCGAAAAGCCTGCCTTCCGGATCCTCGTCAACACCTGGGGCTCCCTCGGCGGTGTCGGCTACACGACCGGCCTGCGCCCCTCGATGACCTTGGCCCCTGGCGGGATCGGCGGCGCCGCCGTGAGCGACAACATCACCGTCGAACACGTCCTGAACGTCAAACGCATCGCCTACCAGGTGCTCGAGCCGCCCCCGGCGGCCAGGGCGCACGGCGGGGTGCTGCACGCAGCCGCGCCCGCGGTCGGGTCGTATGCCGCGGGCTCCAGCAGCGATGACAGCGCGAGTGCCGCGCTGATCGAGAAGCTGGTGCGCCAGATCCTGCTGGAACTAGACAAGTGAGGGGGCCCGAAGGGATAGGCACATGAGCGAGACGACAACCAAGACCACCCGCCAGCGCAGACCGCGCGCGGTCGCGCCGGACGAGACGGCCACGGCCACCGAGGCCAGCACACCGGAACCACCCAGCACTCCCGAAACACCCAGCACACCCGAAACACCCAGCACACCCGAGACACCCAGCACAGCCGAAACACCCAGCACACCAGAACCACCCAGCACAACACAACCCAGCGACACCCCGTCCACACAACCCAAGAGGAGTACTCCCATGGCAGATGTCCAGATGATCGCGCTCGGCATGGTCGAGACCAAAGGTCTCATCGGGGCGATCGAGGCCGCCGATGCGATGGTCAAGGCCGCCAACGTGCAGCTGATCGGCAAGGAGCAGATCGGCGCCGCCTATGTGACCGTGATGGTCCGCGGCGATGTCGGCGCCGTTAAGGCCGCCACGGACGCCGGTGCCGCAGCCGCCGGCCGCGTCGGCGAGCTGATCTCGGTGCACGTCATCCCGCGCCCGCATGGCGACGTCGAGATGATCCTGCCGCAGGCTCGCGCCTGATCCACGGCACCCGAGTCACAGCACCCGATTAACAATCGCTGCGGGCAGGCCCACCTGGGCCGGCCCGCCAGTTCACGGAGCACACCATGGCCAAGAGAGTCATTTCGGCGGCCGATGTGACGGAGGCGCGCGCTTCCGGAACGCTGGTCGTCCCGCCCGACGCCATCATCACCCCGCTTGCCCGAGACCGGGCCCGCGACTTGGGGGTCACGATCACCCAGGGCGCCGCTGGGGCACCCGCCCCGCGCGGCGAGGGCGATGAGCTGACGGCAAAGGTGCGGGCGATCGTGACGTCATTGCTGGGTGACGGTGGGGGCGGTAGCCCCGCCCCCACCTCGAGCCGGGCCCGGCGGCCGGTCAAACTCGCGCGCGCCGCCGAGGTCAAGCCCGAGCGCTTCCCCTATCCGGGGCCGCCGCCGGACATGCAGGTCAAGACCGTCGATGTCGTCACCACGCAGGACGGCTCCCCTGTCGCCGCGGGCTATATGACGATGACGGCGGGCAGCTTCCCCTGGACCCTCACCTATGACGAGGTCCAGATCGTCCTCGAAGGCGAACTGCATCTGGGCGGGGATGCCGGCGGCAAGGTCGCCAGGCCGGGCGACGTGCTCTTCGTCCCCAACGGCTCCTCGATCACCTTCGGCACGCCGGAATGGGTGAAATTCGTCTATGTCACCTTCCCGGCGAATTGGGAGGAGCAGATCCGATGATCGTCACCGAGGCCGACCTGCGTGACCAGCTGCGCCGCCCCACCGCCGGCGCACGCGTCACGGTGCCGGCCGGTGCCCGATTGTCGCCCTCCGCAACAGATTTCGTAAAGCAGTGGGGTCTGGTCGTCAGCCACGACGGCGCCGTGACGGCCACCTCCGGCCCATCGTCCCCGGCCCCCAGGGAGCGCGATTGGGACACGGCATCCACCTTCCCGGTTCATCTGGCCGGGGAGGTCCCGAAATGCGTCTCCTGTGGCTCCCCCGTCGAGCACAAAGCCGACGCGCTGACGCAACTCAACGCCGCGCACTATGCCCTCAAGACCCACCCTCGGATCCGCCTGCGCGGGCAGGTGGACTCCTTGCACGCCCAGGTCCTGCTCATCCAACGCCTCGCGCGGCAGCACGATGAGCCGGACCTGGCGCAAGATCTGGGGACGATCGCGGCATACTGCCGGGAACTTACCTCCGCCGAATACAACGAGCGCCCGGTCGCGGACCTCCACCTGCGCGACTGGGACGCCGAGCGCATCCACCAGGCGACCCACGACCCCCGCGGGGTTCTCGGCGTCGAACACCTGACCATCGACCAGGACGCCCCCGAGCTGCAGCACTGGCTCAACCTGGCGCGCGCCGACTCGCGGCAGATCGAGATCACCGCGCTCGAGGCATTCCCCTCGCCCCACCACCCATACGGCGCGAGTATCTGCCACGCGTTCAACCGGCTCTCCAGCACCTTCTACTTCCTCCAGCTGCGGGTGTTCGCGAGCGAGCGCGCATGACCAAGGCCACCAGCGTCGAGAAGCGGATGCGCGCCGCCGCCACGGCCGTCTCCCGGCCCAAGGGGATCGACCCCGGCCGGCCGATCAAGGTCGGCGTCGACCTGGGCACGGCGTTCACCGTCATGATGGTCACCGACGACGGCGACAAGCCGCTGGCCGGGGCGATGCAGTTCGCCGACGTGGTCCGCGACGGGATCGTTTGGGACTTCGCGGGCGCCCAGAAGGTCGTCGCGGGGCTGAAGGAACGCCTTGGGCTCGCGACGGGCCGGGCCCTCGACGCCGGCGCGGTGACGATCCCGCCCGCGGTCTCCGCGGCGGATCACCGCGCGCACCGCTATGTCATCGAGGGCGCCGGCATATCCTGCTCGGCCGTCATCGACGAGACCACCGCCGCCAATGCCGTCCTCGGGGTCCGTGATGGGGCGGTCGTCGACATCGGTGGGGGCACGACCGGGGTCGCGATCATCCGAGGCGGGCAGGTCGTCAAGAATGTCGACGAACCGACCGGGGGGACGCACCTGTCCCTCGTGATCGCCGGCGCGCTGAAGATGCCCGTCGAGAAGGCCGAGAAGATCAAGGTCGACGCCCGCAATCACGAGCGGCTGTTGTCGATCGTCCGGCCGACGCTGGAGAAGGTCGCAACAATCGTCGGGCGCGCCATCGCCGGCGAGCACGTCGAGCACATCCACCTCGTCGGCGGCACCAGCGACTTCACCGGCATCGCCGACATCATGACCGAGATCACCGGGGTGCCGGCCAGTGTGGCACCTGAGCCCATGCTCGTGACCCCACTCGGGGTGGCGCAATGGGCCGAGCCGATCACCGGCGCACCGAGGAACGACCGAGAGGGACAGTGGTATGGCTATTGACGAGAAGTTCCAGCTACGAGCCTATGTGCACCTCGACCGGCTGCAACCGCAGTTCGCCGCCTTCGTCGGCTCGATCTCCGGCGGCGCGCCACCCGTCGAGGGGATGAGTGCGCTCTATGTCGAGATGGCGCCGGGCAACTGGGTGTTCCGGGTCGTCGACAAGGTGCTCAAGGCCACCGACGTGCTGCCCGGGGCGCAGTTGGTCGAGCGGCAGTTCGGGATGTTCGAGGTGCACTCGTGGTCGCAAGCCGATGTGCTGCGAGCCGGTGAGGTCGTCCTCGAGACGCTGGAGTTGCCCAAGGATGCCAGGATCGCGCCGCAGGTGGCCTCCGAGCAGGTCATCACCAATGTGCACCCCAACCAGGCTCAGGTGCTCAACCGGATGAACCGGGGGACGATGATCGTCGCTGGCCAGACCATGCTGGTCCTCGAGTGCGAGCCGGCGGCGTATATCAACCTCGCCGCCAACGAGGCCGAGAAAGCCGCGCCCGTGTTCCTCAACCACCTCACCTCCGTCGGGGTCTTCGGCCGCATGTGGATGTCCGGGACCGAGTCCGACATCCTCGCTGCCCAGCAGGCGGCCATCACCGCGATCACCGAAGTCACCGGAAGCTAGGAGCTCACCGTGCCGCGCCGTGTCCTCACCAAGTCCTCCATCGACGACTTCCTCGCCGCCGGGACCACAGAAGTCCTCCTGGAGCCTGCCGATATCGTCACCGCCCTCGCGAAGGAATACGCGCAGCAGCGGGGGGTGCGGCTGGTCCCTGCCGCCAATGCGGCCGGCGGTATGCCGCGCGCGCAGCAGCCGGCCGCCGCACCTGGTCCTGCCGAGCCTCCGGTCACTCCGGCTGAGCCGGCCTCGCCGGCAGATGCGCGGGTGGATGCCGAGCAGGTGCGCAAGGCTGTCATCGCGGCGATCGGAGATGAACCCGACGGGCTGGGCGCGATCATCTCGCGCGTGCTCCGCTCGGGACCTTCGTGACCGGCGCCCCCGCGCATCCGGCAATCTATCTGTGCCCGACCGAGCACTGCCCACACCTGCTCCAGTTCGCGGTCGGGCTGGTGCCCGAGATGCAGCGGCGCTACGGGTCGGTGGGCGTCTTCCGGCCGATCGTCGCCAATCCCGCCACCGACCCGGTGTTGCCGACGCTGCTGCGACAGGTGGCCAACGTTGCGGACCTGCCCCATTGGGGGGTGACCGCGGACGATGTGCTCCACAACCCGACGACGGCGATGGCCGACGTCATCGCCCGGTATGCAGAGTGCGCGCTTCGCTATGACGCGATGCTCGTCCTCGGCAGCGAATACGACTGCAGCCTGGCGCCGATCGAGTTCTCGTGGAACACCCGCGTCGCGGCGAATATCGACGTCCCCATGGCTTTCGTGGTGCCCTCGGCCGGCGACGCCGAGCAGGTCATCGCCCGGGTCGACGTCGCGATCGACGAGGCGACGCGCAATCACGCGCAGGTGCTGGCGGTGCTGGTCCCCCGATCCGAGGGGCAGCCTCTCGACGCCGCCGAGCTGGAGCAGCTGCCGGTGCCGGCGTTCGTCATCGACGAGATCACCGGGGCCGACGGCGGCCTGGAGGGCGCACTTGCCTCCGTGGCCGCCGACGTCGTGGCGGGCGCTCGTGGACTGGCCGGCGCACCGGTGGGCGATGTCGTCGTGGCCGACATGGGACTGCGGCACCTGCTGCCGCTGATCGGCGCCGGCTCCGTCGTGCTCTTCGCTGGCGACCGCAGCGAGATCCCGCTCGGGATGCTTGTCGGGTGCGCCAGCAAGCAGTTCCCTGCCCCCGCCGCGGCTATCGCGGCCGGCCCCTGGCCCTTGGCCTTGCACGTCACCACGCTCTGGGACCGGCTGGCGCCATCCGTGCCCTTGCTCCGCACGACGCAGCCGATCGAAGAGGTCTATCTCAACCTCGACCAGTACAAGCGCCTGCTGGCCCTGGTCAACCCCGACCAGCTGCTCGAGGCCAGCCGGGTTTTCGCGCGCGCGGTGGACAGCACTGTGCTCTTCGACCGGCCCCGTCCGATCGGTCAGGCCGATGTGGTCACCCCGTTGATGTTCGAGCATCAGCTCCTGGAACGGGCCCGCACGGCCGGTCGCCATATCGTCCTGCCCGAAGGGGAGGAGGAGCGCATCCTGCGCGCGGCGGCACGGCTGCTCGCCCTCGGGACCTGCCGGCTGACGCTGCTTGGTGATCCGGCGACGATCCGTGCGCACGCGCAGCGCCTCGGGCTCGACATCGGCGGCGCCGCGCTGATCGACGCCAGCACCAGCGACCTGCGTCCACGTTTCGCCGAGCGCTACGCCGACCTGCGTGCCCACAAGGGCGTCACCCTCGACCAGGCGAGCGAACGCGTGACCGATCCCAGCTACTTCGGCACCATGATGGTGCTGGAGGGCCAGGCCGACGGGATGGTGTCCGGGGCAGTCAACACCACTGCCCATACGATCCGCCCTGCCCTCGAAGTCATCAAGACCAAGCCCGGGGTCTCGGTCGTCTCCTCGGTCTTCCTCATGTGCCTGCCCAATGAGGTGCTCGTCTTCGGCGACTGCGCCGTCAACCCGAACCCCACGCCGGATCAGGTCGCCGATATCGCCATCAGTTCCGCGGCCACTGCTCGACAGTTCGGTATCGAACCCCGGGTCGCGTTGCTGTCCTATTCGACCGGCACATCCGGCAGCGGACCCGATGTCGAGGCCACCGCCGAGGCCACTCGCCTGGTCCGAGAACGCGCCCCCGAGCTCCCGGTGGACGGCCCGCTGCAGTATGACGCGGCCGTCGACCCCGGCGTCGCGGGCGTCAAACGGCCGGACTCGCCCGTGGCGGGCCGGGCCACGGTGCTGATCTTCCCGGACCTGCGCACCGGCAACAACACCTACAAGGCGGTCCAGCGCAGCTCCGGCGCCCTCGCCATCGGCCCGGTGCTGCAGGGGCTGAACAAGCCCGTCAACGATCTCTCCCGCGGCGCCCATGTCTCGGACATCGTCAACACCGTCGCGATCACCGCGATCCAGGCAGGAGCCGATCGATGACCACGATGATGCAGGCGGCGGTGGCAACGCGGTTCCGCTCACCCTTGGCCGTCACGACGGTGCCGGTCCCGGCGCCGGGGCCTGGGCAGGTGCTGGTGCGGGTGCACGCGTGCGGGGTCTGTCACACGGACCTGCACACCGTCAACGGCGACTGGCCGGTCAAGCCGTCGTTGCCGCGGGTGCCGGGCCACGAGGCGGCTGGCGAGGTGGTCGAGGTCGGTGACCTGGTGCGTGAGGTCGCCGTCGGCGACCGGGTGGGCGTCCCGTGGCTGCACTCCGCCTGCGGCCGGTGCGAGCAGTGCCTCACGGGGTGGGAAACCCTCTGCGACATGCAGACTCGCACGGGATACGACGTCGACGGCGGGTTCGCCGAATACGTCCTGGCTGACGCGGCATATGTCGCGCACCTGCCGGCGGCCGTGGACTATCTGCACGCGGCCCCCCTGATGTGCGCGGGGCTGACCGTCTACAAGGGGATGCGGATGGTCGACGCGGCGCCCGGTGACTGGGTCGTGGTCTCGGGCATCGGCGGGCTGGGGCACCTCGCGGTCCAGTACGCCCGCGCGATGGGCTACCAGGTCGTCGCCGTCGACATCGACGACTCCAAACTGGACCTCGCCGCCCGGCTCGGCGCGTCGATGACCGTCAACGCCAAGACCACCGACCCGGTCAGCTATCTGCAGCGGCAACTCGGCGGCGTCCACGGCGCCCTCGTGACGGCCGTGTCGCCGGCAGCCTTCAGCCAGGCCGTCGGGATGATGCGGCCGGGCGGGACCGTGGTCCTCAACGGCGTCCCTCCAGGGGACTTCGCCCTCAACATCTATGACATCGTCATGCGCGCGATCACGATGCGCGGATCGATCGTCGGCACGCGCGCCGACCTGGCCCGCGCCCTCGAACTGGCCGTGCAAGCCAGGATCGAGACCGTCATTCATCCCGCCCACCTCGAAGACGTCAACGAGGTGCTCGACAAGATGCAGAAGTGGCCCATCCCCGGCCGCACGGTCCTGGAGTTCGGCCCGCGGTGAGGGCGCGGCGCCCACGCCCGGCTCTGCTCCCTCGAGTGGGGTCGGCGGCCCGCCATCGCGCCGGGGGCCTCCCGTCGACCTAGACCAGGGCGGCCCGGCAAGGCGACGCCGGTCAGGGCACAGTGTCCCTCCTCCCCTACCAAGGTATACCCCACCGGGGGGCTTGTGGCAAGGCCCCCGGCGAGGCGCACAATGCTCCGGCAGGGCCGCCGCCTGAGGTGGCCCGGATCGGACACGACACCCATGAATCCCTTGAGCACCAATGTTTTCGATCTGCCCGACCGCCTGGCCGCCAAAGCCGACCCGGCCCTCATCGGGAGCGACGGACACCACTTGGCCGCCGTGGCCGGCTGCCTTGCGCAGCAGCGCGCCGACCTCGCGGCGCGCCTCGAGGAGACCCGCACCTCCCCGGTCCGTATGGGCCAGGAGGCGCTCGACCGGGACCTGCAGACCCATCGCCTCAGCGCCCGGCTCGCACTCCTGCAGCGCTTCGGCGTCGACATCTGTCTGGGGCGGATCGATCGCCCCGACGGCTCGGTCTATGTCGGCCGCATCGGCCTCATCGACGACGCCGGCCGGCAATTGCTCGTCGACTGGCGCTCCCCCGCGGCGAAGCCCTTCTTCGCCGCCACCCTCGCCAACCCGATGGGGCTGACCAGCCGGCGCCGCTACCGCTGGACCGGCGAGCGGATCACCGACTACTGGGACGAGACCTTCACCACCGACAGCGGCGCCACATCCGCCGCGCTGGACGACCAGTCGGCCTTCATCGCCAGCCTTGGCGCGAGCCGCTCGCCCCGGATGCGGGACGTGCTCGGCACCATCGCCGCGGATCAGGACGCCGTCGTCCGCGCCGGCTCCCAGGGTCCGCTCGTCGTCGACGGCGGCCCGGGGACGGGCAAGACGGTCGTCGCCCTCCACCGCGCGGCATACCTGCTGTATGCCGACCCCCGGCTCGATCCGCGACGCGGCGGCGTGCTCGTGGTCGGCCCCCACCAGCCCTATCTCGCCTACGTCGAGGACGTGCTGCCGAGCCTCGGTGAGGAGGGCGTGCGCCTGTGCACCCTGCGCGATCTCGTCGCGGAAGGCGCTGCGGCGCGCCCGGAGGGCGACCCAGCCGTCGCCCGCCTGAAGTCCGCGCGCCGGATGGTCGACGCGATTGAGGTCGCGGTGCGCTTCTACGAGGACCTGCCGGCCGCGGCGATGACGATCGATTGCGACGGGACGCCGGTCCGGATCAACCCACAGGACTGGGCCGAAGCCGCCGACGCACCCGAGGACGGGACTGCCCACAATGACGCCCGCGCCGAGATCTGGGAGGCGCTGCTCGACATCCTCGTCGACCGGTTCGATGCCGGCATACCGCTGACGCAGCGGCGACAAGCGTTGCAGCGCAACGAGGAATTGACCGAGGCGATGAATCACGCCTGGCCGCTGATCGACGCCGCCGACCTCGTCGGGGACCTGTGGTCGGTGCCGGCCTATCTGCGTCATTGCACGCCGTGGCTGTCGCCGGAGGAGGTCCTTATGCTGCAGCGCGCCGACGCGGGCGAGTGGACGGTCGCGGACCTGCCACTCCTCGACGCCGCGCGGCACCGGCTCGGCGACCCCCACGCCTCCCGCCGCCGGCAGGCGCTCGCCGCTGCCACCGCGGCCCGCCGGGAGGAGATGGCGAAGGTCGTCGATCACCTGATCGCCGCCGATGACTCGACCCTGCAGGTGATGTCGATGCTGCGCGGCGCGGACCTGCAGCACGTGCTCGTCGACGACGCGCTGCCTCCCGCGGCCGACGCCGACGCGCTGGGCGGGCCCTTCGCCCACGTGGTCGTCGACGAGGCGCAGGAACTCACCGACGCCGAGTGGCAGATGGTGTTGCGTCGCTGCCCATCGCGCAGCCTGACGATCGTCGGCGATCGCGCCCAGGCCCGGCACGGGTTCACCGAGTCCTGGGTGGACCGGCTGGCGCGCGTGGGGCTGCCGACGGCTCGCCTGGCAACCCTCGGCGTCAACTACCGCACCCCGGTCGAGGTGATGACCGAGGCCGAGCCGGTGATCCGCTCGGTCCTGCCGGACGCGAACGTCCCGCTGTCGATCCGCAGCACCGGCATCCCGGTGCGCCATGGGTCGCGCCGCGAGCTGCGGGCGATCCTCGATGAGTGGGTGGCCACCCACGATGACGGAATCGCTTGTGTCATCGGTGATTCCGGGTATGCCGCGTCGCCTCGCGTACGGTCCTTGTCACCGGAGCTGGCCAAAGGACTGGAGTTCGACCTCGTCGTCCTCGTCGATCCGGACGGCTTCGGCGAGGGCATCGAAGGCGCGGTGGACCGCTATGTCGCCATGACCCGCGCCACCGGTCGCCTCGTGGTCCTCACCTGAGACCCGCGCCCACCCCCGTCGAGTGGACCCCGGGCAGTTCTCAACGGCCATCGAGTTCAGCTCCACCCACCTCGACGCCTGGTTGCCGCCTCCGCCCCGCCGCCGCAAGGACGCGGAGCATCCCCAGGATGGCCCCCGGCGGTCAGCAACCACATCGGCAGTGCGGTCGGGATCCCGAGGTGGACCGTCAGCCCGAGAATACGCGAAAACCCAAGCGGCACAACGGCCATCTGGTCGATGATCGTCGTCAGCGCCGCTCCAGTCCGGGCAGGGCGAGCAGAGCGACACCGGCGAGCACCCACGCGGCCACCCGCGCCGCCGGCGCCCGTTCCGCATGCGCGAGACCGGCATTCGCCGCGAAAAAGTTGTCAGGCGGGCGGTCCAGATTGCCGCGCCACCGCTCCTCGTGGGTCGCCACCGCCTCCCGGTAGGCGGGCGACGCGGCCTGCCACGCGGCATACGACGAGGAAGACCCGGTGTCGAGCCACTCGTAATAGCGCAGAAACAGCACCCGGAAGGACTGCAAGGTGGTGAACAGATCCACCTCGTAGTCCAGGGATTCCACCAGCTTCGACACGAGCCGGCCCGGGGCCTGCGCCGCGCACGCGGTGGTGGCGCTCGTGGCGGCCACCGGGTGGTCGGTCCTGACCAACCCGTGGCAGCACATCGTCGTGCCGGTCCTGGCCGTCGGGGTCTGGGCGATCTGGGGCCCGCGCGGTTGGGTCTCGCTGCGCCTGGTCCCGTGGGCACTACTGATCCCCGTCGGCTGGATCGCGTGGGTCCTCCTGCGCGGACTCGCCGTCGCCGCCTACCCGTATGCCTTCGTCGACGCCCGCACCCACGGGTATGCCCGTGTCTTCACGACCATCGGCGCCATCCTGGTCTTCGCGCTCGCCGTCGCTGCGCTGTACTGGGCCATCGATGTGCTCTTGCGTCGCCGGCGCATCCCGCACCCCTGAGCGGTGCTAACCGCCTGCTGCGCACCTGACTCACCCGCGCCCGAGGGGCCAGCTCCGAGAACTCACCACTCACGATCCCACGCGATAGCCGCAGCCCCGATCGCGGCAGCACGACAACGGCCCGGACCGTGGAAATACGCAGACACCAGCCGCAGGGCCGCCTGCAACTGCGCATCGGCCTCGGTGTCAGCGGCGTCGCGGATGGCCGAAAGCAGCTTCTGCGTCACCTGCTCCGGCGTCGGCCATGCGCCACAGATCCTGCGCGCCCGCCCGGTAGGGTTCCCGACCTTCAGGAATCGTCCGAGCGTCGTCGCGCCCTGGGTCTCGAAGAGGACCGGCTGTTCTCGTGCCAGCGCTCGAAGCGCCGCCTCGACGTCGTAGTGCGACAACCCGGACCGCTCGGCGAGTCGAGCCGGCGTCGTGAGCCCACCGGTCTCGTCGTGCAGCGAGATCATCGCTCGCAAAACACTGATGTCTCGATCCCAGGTCTCTTTCACCCTTTCACTCAAGCGCGTCTGCGCTCCGGTGACCAGACCCTCACGTCGATGACACGAGCGGGCAGAGGGCCCTTACGGGACATACGAGACGACGCCCAGCGCGGCATACCCCGGCTTGACCTGATCGTTGATGATGGCCAGCCGCTCGTCATAGGGGATGAACGCGGACTTCATCGCATTGATCGTGGCCCACCGCAGGTCGGCGAGCGTCCACCCGGCCTCGTCGACCAGGTGCTGCATCTCCCGACCCTGGGTAGTGCCGCTCATCAGCCGGTTGTCCGTGTTGACCGTGACCCGGAATCGCAGGTCCTTCAGGAGCGTGATCGGGTGTGCCGCATAGGATTTCGCGGCCCCGGTCTGCAGATTGCTGGTCGGGCACATCTCGAGCGGGATGCGACCGTCCTTGACGTATGCCGAGAGCCGGCCGAGCGTCGGCACCTCACCGGACGTGTCGATGTCGTCGACGATGCGTACGCCGTGGCCGAGCCGGTCGGCTCCGCACCACTGGATAGCCTCCCAGATGCTCGGCAGCCCGAAGGCCTCGCCGGCGTGGATGGTGAAGCGGGAGTTCTCGCGCTGCAGATACTCGAAGGCGTCGAGGTGTCGGGTGGGCGGGTAGCCCGCCTCGGCGCCGGCGATGTCGAACCCGACGACACCGGCGTCGCGGTAGCGCACGGTCAGCTCGGCGATCTCGCGAGCGCGGGCGGCATGCCGCATGGCGGTGAGGAGAGCACGCACCTGGATGGTGTTGCCGGCCGCGGCCGCCTCGGACTCCCCGTCGCGGAAGCCGGCGTTGACGGCCTCGACCACCGCCTCCATGGTCAGGCCACCGTCGACGTGTTGCTCTGGGGCGTAACGGGATTCGGCATAGACGACGCCGTCGGCCGCGAGGTCGAGGGCGCACTCCTTGGCCACCCGATAGAGCCCGGCCTCGGTCTGCATGACGGCCACGGTGTGGGCGAACGTCTCGAGATAGCGCACCAAGGAGCCGGAGTCCGCACTCTCTCGGAACCACCGGTCGAGATCCGCGGGGTCGGTGGCGGGCAGCGCGCGATAGCCGATCTCGTCGGCGATGTCGATGATCGTCTGCGGCCGCAGCCCCCCGTCCAGGTGATCGTGCAGCAGCGCCTTCGGGGCGGCGGCGACTTCCGGGCTGACGACGAATTCACTCACGGGCTCAGGGTATGCCGTGCCCGGGGCCCTTGCGCTCGTGCATAAGTGTCTGCTTATCATTAGCCATGGCTTATGGAAGCGCGGCGATGGATGCCTTGGGCGACCCCACCCGTCGGCGCATCCTCGAGGTGTTGCGCGACGGCGAGCACAGCGTGCGCGAGCTGACCGATGCCACGGACGTGAGTCAGCCGGCCGTCTCCCAGCACCTTCGCGTCCTCAAAGGCGCGGGCCTGGTGGAGGTCCGACCCGCGGGCGCGCGCCGCCTCTACAGCGTCAACACCGGCGGCCTCGCCGACGTCCGGGCCTGGGTCGACTCCTTCTGGGATGACGCCCTCGATGCCTTTGTCCAGCACGCCAATTCGACACCTCCGGAGAGGACCCCATGACCACCACTCCCGACGCGGCAGCACCGGTGGTGCGCGCGGCATACGTCCAGCGTCCCCAAACGGAGACCTTCGCCATCTTCACCGACCAGATCGGTGCATGGTGGCCGCTGCCCACCCATGGCGTCTTCGGCGAGCAGGCCGGCGGGCTGGAGTTCCGCGACGGCCGGCTGATCGAACTCGCCGTTGACGGCCGGGAAAGCACGTGGGGCGAGGTCCGTGCGTGGGAACCGCCGAGCAGAATGGTGATCTCCTGGCATCCGGGCCGGGACACCGGCGAACAGTCCGAGGTCGAGGTGAGGTTCGAACCCGACGCGGCCGGCACCCGAGTGATCATCGAACACCGCGGCTGGGAGACCTTCGGGGCAGACGCCATGCGGCGTCGTCGCGGATACGTCGGCCCCTCGGCGTGGGGCTATGTCCTCGACCACTTCGCCGATGTCGCCGAGCCCCGCGATCAGGCGCCGGATCTTGGCGGCCTCGCCGCGGCATACGACGCCTTCTTCGCCGAGGCGGAGCGGGGCGGCTTCGGGCCGCCACCGGCTGACAGCGAATGGGATGCCGACCAGACGCTCGCTCACGTCGCCTTGTCCGACCTGACCACGATCGCGGTGAGCCAAGCCATCATCCACCAGGAGCCGGCCCGGTTCGCCAATGTGGACTGCCAGACGCCGGACCACCTTGCAGCCTGGATCGTCCGCTGCGGCAACACAACTGGCCTGATCGCCGAAGGTCGGGCCGTGGCACAGCAGGTCATGGCTGTACTCGCGCGTCTCTCCCCCCAGCAGCTGGCGCAGGCGGTCCCGTGCTATCTGCTGCACGACGGCCAGGTCCTCGTGGACGAGCCGCGCCCGTGGGGCACCATCGCCATCCACGGACAAGCCGGCATGCACCTACCCGCACACACCGGCCAGCTGAGCAACCTGCGGCCCATGACCTGACGCCATTCTCGTCACCGTTGCTATATATACTCCTGATGGTGACGTATATATCGGAGGCGAACCGTGACCAAACGACTCATCGACCTTGACGACGATCTCCTCGAGGCAGCGCGCGACGCCCTCGGGACGTCCGGCGTCTCCGACACGGTGCGTGCGGCACTTCGTATGGCAGTCGATAACGCGGCCCGTGCTCGTGAGGTCGAGTGGTTGCGGGCCGGAGCACTCGAGCCCCTCGCCGATGCGGAGGCCCGGGCTGCGGTATGGCGCTGATAGCGCGTTACCTCATCGACACCAGCGCAGCGGCGCGGATGCGGCACCCCGAGGTGGCCGAGCGCCTGGTCCCACTCATCGAAGGTGCGCTCGTCGCTACCTGCCCGACGCTCGACGCCGAGGCTTTGTTCGTGGCCCGGGATGCTCCGGAGTATGCGGCGATCCGGGAGAACCGGCAGGGGGCTTACGAGCACTTGCCGCTCGAGAACGCGCACTGGGAACTCGCGTTCGACGCACAGCAGGCGCTTGCCGTTACTGGCAGACATCGCGCCGTGGGTATAGCCGACTTGCTCACCGCTGTCCTCGCACAGGAACACCGGCTGACAGTGATTCACTACGACGCCGACTTCGAGTTCGCGGGGGAGGTTCTCCACTTCGCGCAGGCGTGGGTCCGGCCTCGGGGCTCGCTCAGTTGACCTGAATCCCTGGGATTTGAGGACGACCTGGTGTCAGTCGATCCGGTCGAGGACGATTGAAGTCTTCTCCGGGGCCGCATCGCCGATCTCGATGCCACCGGACAAGGCTTCCTTGGCGCGGCCGAATCGCTCGGGGGTGTCGGTATGCAGTGTCAGGACAGGGTCACCCTTGCGCACCTGATCCCCTGGCTTGCAATGGATTTCGACGCCGGCGCCGGCCTGCACGGGATCTTCCTTGCGCGCCCGGCCGGCCCCCAGGCGCCAGGCGGCGACGCCCACGGCATACGCATCCATCGTCGTGAGGAATCCATCGCGCTCGGCGACCACCTGCTCGCGCTCCTTGGCCACCGGCAGCGGCGCGTCCGGGTCGCCGCCCTGGGCGCGGATCATGCGCTTCCAGACATCGAGGGCACGCCCATCCTGCAGCGCCGCCCGCACGTCTTCGCCACCGCGTCCCGCCGCCTCCAGCATCTCCTCGGCGAGTTTGACCGTCAGCTCCACGACGTCGGCCGGACCGCCGCCGGCCAGCACCTCCACCGACTCGCGCACCTCCAAGGCGTTGCCGGCCGTCAACCCCAACGGGGTAGCCATATCCGTCAGCACCGCAACGGTTTTCACCCCAGCGTCGGTGCCGAGGTCGACCATGGTGCGGGCGAGTTCGCGGGCGTCGTCGAGGTTCTTCATGAAGGCGCCAGACCCGACCTTGACGTCGAGCACCAGCGCGCCCGTGCCCTCGGCAATCTTCTTGGACATGATCGAACTCGCGATGAGCGGGATCGCCTCGACAGTGCCGGTGACGTCACGCAGCGCATACAGCTTCTTGTCCGCGGGAGCGAGGCCGGAGCCCGCTGCGCAGATGACCGCGCCGACGTCCTCGAGTTGCGCCATCATCTCCTCATTCGAAAGAGCGGCCTGCCAGCCCGGGACCGACTCGAGCTTGTCGAGCGTGCCGCCCGTGTGCCCGAGCCCGCGCCCCGACAACTGCGGCACGGCCACGCCGAAGACTGCCACCAGGGGCGCCAAGGGCAAGGTGACCTTGTCGCCCACACCACCGGTCGAGTGTTTGTCGGTCGTGGGCCGAGAGAGGGACGAGAAGTCCATCCGCTCCCCCGAGGCGATCATCGCGCCGGTCCACGTCGCGATCTCGCGCCGCGTCATACCGTTGAGCAGCACCGCCATGTTGAGCGCGGACATCTGCTCCTCCGCCACGGCGCCACGCGTGTAGGCGTCGATGACCCAGCGGATCTGCTCGTCACTCAACTCCTTTTTGTCGCGCTTGGCGATGATGACGTCGACGGCATCGAAGGCTTCGCTCATGCGGGCAAACTACCAGCGGCGCGCCCGCGGTCCCCGCGACCGGCAGAGTGACATGACCACGGGGGCGGGGGTCAGTGGCCGGAACGGGTCGCGAGGTCGTCGGGGCCGAAGGCTTGCGGAAGGATCTGCGACATCGGCAGGACTCCCTCCGGGGTCATCAGGAGACAGGCGGGACCACCGTTCTCCCACAACAGTTGCCGGCACCGCCCGCAGGGCATGAGCGCTTGGCCGTCGCCGCCGACGCAGTAGACGGCCGCGAAAAGCCCGCCACCGCCGAGGTGCAGCGCCGAGACGAGTCCGCACTCGGCGCACAAGCCCACGCCGTAGGAGGCGTTCTCCACATTGCAGCCGGTGAACACCCGCCCGTCCGTGGTCACCCCGGCCACCCCTACGGGGAAGTCGGAGTATGGGCAGTAGGCGCGCCGGGAAGCCTCGATCGCCTTTTCCCGCAACGACTCCCAGTCGACCTCCGACAAGCCGGCCTCGGCGCTAATGGCCTTCGCCCTTTCGATAGACCAGGCCGTCTGCGGCCGGCATCCGCAAGCGCTGGGCGGCGAAGGCAAGCACGAGGAGGGTGGTGACGTAGGGCAGGGTGCCGGCGAGTTCGTTGGGGACGGTGTCGGCCGCGAAGTACCACCAGGCGGTCAGGCCGGCGACGACGAGCGCCAACACGCCCTGGACGACCCGGCCGCGCCGGAACAGCTGCCAGAGGCCGATCAGCAGCAACAGCACCGCCACGAGCAACAGCACCGCGTGCACCGACTGCCCACCGGCACGCAGCCGAATGGCGTCGGTGTAGCCGAAGAGTGCCGAACCCGCGAGCAGCCCACCCGGGCGCCAGTTGCCGAAGATCATGGCGGCCAGACCGATATAGCCGCGGCCACCGGTCTGCCCGTCGCGGAAGAGGTTGGAGGCCACCAGGGTCAAGAAGGCACCGCCGAGGCCGGCCAGCGAGCCGGACGCCAGCACTGCGAGGAACTTGTACTTGTAGACGTTCACACCGAGCGACTCGGCGGCCGCCGGCGACTCTCCGACCGAGCGCAGCCGCAGGCCGAAAGCCGTGCGCCACAACACATACCAGGTCGCGATGAATAGCCCGAGGGTGATCAGCGTCAGCACCGACACATTCGTCGTCAACCCTCGCACGATGGCGGCGAGGTCGGAGACGAAGAAAATGTGTTTACGCTCCAGCGTCAACAGCGGATCGCCGATCCCGGGCAAGGACAAGGAGGGCGCATACTCCAGCGGCGGCGACTGGGTCGGGCCACCGCCGGGCAGGCCGGTGAAGAAGCGCGACGCGAGGTACTTCGCCACCCCCAGGCCGATGATGTTCAACGCCACACCGGAGACGATGTGGTCGACCCCGAAGTAGACGGTCGCGATGGCGTGGATCAGGCCGCCGACCAGACCGCCGAGCGCGCCGCCGAGGATGCCGACCCACGGCCCCCAGTGATAGGCGCAGAAGGCCGACGACCAGGTGCCGAGGATCATCATCCCCTCGAGGCCGATGTTGACCACACCGGCCCGCTCGCACCACAGGCCGCCGAGACCGGCGAGGGCGATGGGAACGGCGAGCCCGAACGCTGCCGCGATGGCGCCGGAGGAGTCCAGGTCGTTGGCGCCGGTGATGACGCGCAGCGCGGACATCAGGATGATCGCGCCGAGCACGATCATGCCCCAGCGCGCCCACGGGTTGGCGAGGAACGACCCGCGGGTAGGGGCCGTCGGCCTCGGCGTGGGCGTGGGCGTGGGCGTGACGACGGTGCTCATGCCACCGCTCCTTCCTGATCGCGGACCGCGGCTCGCTGAGCGGCCAACTCCCCTGCGACACGCTGCTGTTCGAGCCGGATGTCGAGGCGACGCGTGCCCTCGTAGGCGATGACGACGGCGAAGAGGATGATGCCCTGGATGATGTACACCAGCTCCGGAGCGACGCCCGCGCGGATCTGCAGGCCGTTGGCCTGCGTGTCGAGATAGCTCCACAGCAGCGCGGCGAAGGCGATGCCGACAGGGTGGTTGCGCCCGAGCAGCGCGATGCCGATGCCGGCGAAGCCGAGACCCGACTGGAAGGTCGTGCCGTAGCTGTGGTCCTGCCCGAAGAGCAGCGGCATACCGATCAGACCCGCGAGCGCACCGGAGGCGATCATCGACGTCATCACCATCCGCTTGACCTTCACGCCACTCGCGACCGCCGCTGTCTCGGACGAACCGGTGGCGCGCAGGTCGAACCCGAACCGGGTCTTGCCGAGCACGAACCAGTAGAGGAGCCCGACGAGGATCGCCAGCAGCAGCAGACTGTAGATCCGGTTGCTCGCGCCGGGAATGAGCTTCCAGCCCTCCAGTTGTGAGGATTCGGGGATCGTCTTGGTGCCGATCGCGTTGGATCCGGCGGTCCGCACCGCCACCTTCAGCAGCAGCCACGACACCACGCCGGTGGCGATGGCGTTGAGCATGATCGTCGAGATGACTTCGGAGACACCGCGTTTGACTTTCAGGTAGGCCGCGATGCTCGCCCAGAACCCGCCCGCCACCATCGCGACGACGATCGCCACGAGGATGTTGAGAACGCCGGGCAGCCACGCCTGGCCGGCGAAGAGCGCGGCCGCGAACGACCCGACCCGGTATTGCCCGTCGACGCCGATATTGAAGAGGTTCATCTTGAACCCCACGGCAACCGCGATCGCCGACAGATAGAGCACGATCGCGCCGTTGACGATATTCGTGATCTGCCGCGGCTTCGGCTTGCTGAGCATCGTGATCCACACGTCCTTGACCGGGTCGCCGAGCGCCATGAGCACCAGCGAGGTCAGGAGGAAGGCGACGAAGAGAGCCAGGATCGGGGCCGCGATCGACAGGAGGGCCCGGCGCAGTTTGGCGTTGCTCATCGGGCGTCCTCGATGTCGTCTGCGGCCGGCGACGGGGCAAGCGCCGGTCCGGTCAAGGAGTCAGGGTATGCCGCGTCGCCGCGGGCGTCGGCCGGCGCGGGTGCGTCGCCGTGCGAGCCGTCGGCGCCGGTCATCGCCGCGCCGAGATCCTGGCTGGTGACGGTGTCGGGGTCGAAGGTGCCGGTCAGCCGGCCGCGCAGGATGACCCGGATGGTGTCGGACAGGCCGATCAACTCCTCCAGGTCGGCACTGATGAGCAACACCCCGAGCCCCTCGTGCCGGGCCTGCCGCATCAGGTCCCAGATCGCCGACTGCGCTCCGACATCGACGCCGCGAGTCGGGTGGGAGGCGACCAGAACCTTTGAGGCGTGCGACATTTCGCGGCCGACGATGAGCTTCTGCTGATTGCCGCCCGACAACGAACCGGCCGTGACGAAGATCGAGGGGGTGCGCACGTCATACTCCCGCACGATGCGCTCGGTGTCCGACTTGGCGCCGCGGGCGTCGATCAGCCCGCCCTTGACGTTGGGCCGTTCGGTCTGGTGACCGAGGATCCGGTTCTCCCACAAGGGGGCATCCAGCAGCAGCCCGTGGCGGTGGCGGTCCTCGGGGATGTATCCCACTCCGGCCTCGCGGATCTCGCGCACCTCCCAGTCGGAGATGTCGGTGCCTTCGAGATGCACCGTCCCGGCCGTGGGCTCGCGCATCCCCATGATGACCTCGACCAGCTCGGCCTGCCCGTTGCCCTCGACGCCCGCGACCCCGACGATCTCGCCCGCGTGGATGTCAAGGTCGATGTCGTGCAACAGGTCTCGGCCTTCGCCGCCGGCGAGGGTGATGTCCCGCATCGACAGCACGACCCGGTCGGTGACCGTCGACTCGCTCGTCTCGGGAGTGGGCAGCTGCGAGCCGACCATCAGCTCCGCGAGCTGACGTGCGTTGACCTCGGACGGATCGACCGAGGCGACCGTCGTGCCGCGCCGGATGACCGTGATGTCGTCCGCGACCGACAACACCTCGTCGAGCTTGTGCGAGATGAAGATGACCGTCAGGCCCTCGGCCTTCAGTTCGCGCAGGTTGTCGAAGAGTTCGTCGACCTCCTGCGGCACGAGCACCGCGGTGGGCTCGTCGAGGATGAGGATCTTGGCGCCGCGATAGAGGACCTTGAGGATCTCGACCCGTTGCCGGTCTCCCACACCGAGATCCGCGACAAGGTCGTCGGGGTCGACATCGAGACCGAAGTCCTCTGCGATCCGGCGGATCTCCGCGCGCGCTCCTCCGCCGATGCCGTGCAGCTTCTCCGCGCCGAGGACGACGTTCTCGAGGACGGTGAGATTGTCGGCGAGCATGAAGTGCTGGAACACCATGCCGATGCCGGCGTCGATCGCGTCGGACGGCGAATGCAGGGTGACCTCGGACCCGTTGACCTTGATCGTGCCCTCGTCCTGGCGCTGCACCCCGTAGAGGATCTTCATCAGCGTCGACTTGCCGGCGCCGTTCTCCCCCACCAGTGCGTGCACGGTGCCGCGGCGGACGGCGAAGGAGATGTCCTTGTTGGCCACGACACCCGGGAAGCGCTTCGTGATCCCGGTGACTTCGACGGCGAGATCGCCTGTCGGGGGGCTGGCTACTGCGGCGATGACGAGACCTCCATGTCACTCGTTGGCCGGTATGACCGGCCACCCTGCCGGGAGCGACAAGCAGGGGCTGGGTGAACGCTACACGTCCACCCAGCCCCTGCCTTGTTCGCCGACCCGGAGGGTTACTTCGTGTCCGGAACCGTGATCTCGCCGGAGATGATCTTGGCCTTGTAGTCGTCGAGCTTGGCGATGATGTCCGCGCTCAGGTGATCGCCGGTGGTGGAGTAGCCCACCCCGTCGGCCTTGAGGTCGTAGATGACATTGCCGGACACCGGGCTGCCCGCAGCCGCCTTGCTCAGGTAGTCGTAGACCGCGACGTCGACCTTCTTGAGCATCGAGGTCAGAATGACGTCCTGGACGCCGGCCTCGGCGGTCTTCGCCTGGTCGGAGTCGACGCCGATGGCCCAGCCCTTGGCGGCCTTGGCGGCGGTGAAGACACCCGCACCCGACCCGCCCGCGGCGTGGTAGACGACGTCCGCGCCACCTTGGAACATGCCCTCGGCAGCGGTCTTGCCCTTGGCCGGGTCACCGAAGCCGCTCATGTCCGGCGGCTGGGTGAGATAGGTGGAATCGATCTTGATGTCGGGGTTGACGGCCTTCGCGCCCGCCTCGTAGCCCGCCTCGAACTTCACGATCAGCGGCACGTTGACGCCACCGACGAAGCCGATGTGGTCCTCTTTGGTGGTCAGCGCGGCCGCAGCACCGACGAGGAAGGACCCCTCCTGCTCGGCGAAGGTCAGCTGCGCGACGTTGTCGCCCTTCGAGGCGTCGGAGGCGTCGTCGATGATGGCGAAGTGGACGTCCGGGTTCTCTTTGGCCACCTTGCCGACCGACGCGGCATACGCGAACCCGACCGCGATGATGTTGGTGTAGCCCGCGTCCACGAGCTGGTTGAGGCGCTCCTCGCGGGCGGCCTCGTTCTCGCCGTTGACGGCGGTCGCGTCCTTGGTCTCGATGCCGAGTTCGGCCTTGGCCTTGTCCATGCCCGCAGCGGCGGCGTCGTTGAAGGACTGGTCGCCACGACCGCCCACGTCATACGCCATACCGACCTTGAGGTCGGAGTTGCCCGCGGGGGCGGAGGACGACATGCTCTCGCTGCCCGACGCCGACGCGCTCTCGGACGCGCTGCCGCTCGCCGAGGCGCTCGTGGCGCCCGCACTGGCGCTGCTCGCCGACGATTCCTTGCTCGTGCCCGAGCCACACGCGGCCAGGGCCAGGCTGCTGGCCGAGACGACCGCGGCCACCTTCATCAGTTGACGCAAGGTGCTCTCCTCATTTCTTCCAGTCGAGGGCACGATCGCGCCCACTGAAGACGAAGGATAAGCCGCGCCGCAGGAAGTCCGTCGCCACACCCGCCCCAATGCGGGAAGTGTTACGAACTCGTGGCGTGATTTGCGGCATACCGCCCGATCGCGGCGAGGGCAGTGGAGGCCAGCAGCATCGCGCCGGCGGGGATCGCCGCCTCGTCGACGATCAGGTCACCCTGGTGCAGGTCGTATGTCCGACCGCCCGGCGCTCGCGTGCCCAGACGCGCCATCGCGCCGGGAGCGTGGTGGAGGAACCACGCGAAGTCCTCGCCCCCCATCGACTGCCGGGTGGCGACCGGGTCCAGGCCCATCTGCACCGCCCCGGCCCGCAGGTCCGCGATCGCCGTCGCGTCGTTGACGACCGGCGGGACACCGGGCGAGTGAACGACCTCGACGCCCACGCCATACGGCTTGGCAACGGACTCGACGAGCTCCTTGACGATCGGCCCGATGTGGTGCCACACCTCGGCGTCGAGGATCCGCAGCGTGCCCGTCGCCTCACCGGAGGAGGGGATGACGTTGCCGGCCGCGCCGGCGTGCATCTGCCCCCACACCAGTAGCGCACCCGCCCGCGGGTCGACCCGGCGCGACAGCAGCGCGGGCACCTCCGTGACCACCTTCGCGAGGGCGTAGGTGAGGTCCTCGGTCAGGTGCGGCCGGGAGGTATGGCCGCCGCGGCCGGTCAGCTTGACGTCGATGCGGTCGGCTGCTGCCGTGATCGGCCCTTCGCGCAGGCCCACCTTGCCGACGTCGAGACTGGGGTCGCAGTGCAGGGCGTATGCCGCGTCGACACCCTCCAGGTGCCCCTCGCCGACGACGAGTTCGGCGCCGCCCGGGATGGCCTCCTCCGCCGGCTGGAAGACCAGGCGCACCGCAGCGTCGGCTGCGCGCAGCGCCTCGTCCTGTCCCGCGAGGGCGAGCCCCGCGCCGACGAGGGCGGTCGTATGCACGTCGTGCCCGCACGCGTGGCAGACGCCGGGGCTGACGGAGGCGAAGTCGAGCCCGGTGCGCTCGCGCACGGGAAGGGCGTCGATGTCGGCGCGCAGCGCCACCCGGTATGCCGCGTCCTCCGCCCCGATGTCGACGACCAGTCCGCTCTTGCTCAAGCGGGTGGGCTTCAGCCCGCCCTCCTCGAGCAGGTCGCACACCAGCGCGGTGGTGCGCTGCTCCTGCCAGCTGATCTCGGGGTGGCGGTGGATGTCGCGCCGGATGGTCACCAATTGCGCCTGGCGGGTGGCGATGGCGCCGCGGACGGCGGCGAAGGAGTCGGGTGTCATGTCGACGGACAACGTTACCGGCCCTCCCGTCGAGAGAGCACTTCTCCCCCGTCGAGAGAGCCGCCCGGCGATTCGGGAGTTTCGCGTGCTTCGCTGAAGTGGCCATCTCCACGCCCGCGATCACCGGGGCCGGGGACCGTCTGGTCCCCTGGTCACCCCATGCCAGTGTGTTCGCCGCGGCCTCCGCGTGTGTGGTGAATGTGACCCATCAGCCACCGCGGACCCGTGACGAGGGCTCCCCGGTCGAGGTCAGGCAGTCTCGTCGACCCGGCTGCCCGCCACGTGGGGGGCGATGATGTGGCGGATGGTATGCCGCGCGGTCCGGCTGGACCAGGTGGCCATCGCCTCGGCGAGTTCCCCTCCGAGGTAGGCGGACTGCCGCTCGAAGGAGCGGGTGGCGAAGACCGCGAAGCCGACGGTCACCGCCATCAGCCCTTGCCAGAGTTCCACGGCCTGGGCCACCGGCAGTCCCTGCGCGACCAGATAGGGCAGCCCCTCGGCGGGATCGCTCTCCAGGTGCCGGCCGGCCAGCGGCAGCAGGTGCGGATGGGACATGAGCACCTCGAGATAACGCCCGAAAACGACCTCCATGAGATCGGGCCAGTCCTGCGGCAGGGGGTCGGCGAAGGTCATCTCCCGCCGCATCAGCGCCAGGGCGCCATCGAGCACCTCGCCCTTCCCGCTGACATGGTGATAGAGCGAGGCGGCCTCCACGCCGAACTCGGAGGCCAGGCGGCGCATCGTCAGCGCGTCCAGCCCGTCCGCGTCCACGATCGCCAACGCCCGGGCGAAGAGCCGGTCCTTGGTCAGGGGAACTCGCGCGCTCATACCCCTTGACTCTAACAGCGTTAGGTGCGATCCTAACAGTGTTAGGGGACGTGGTCATGACGCAACTCGAGAGCAGACCGAACCAACTCCACCGCACGCCGGAGACCGAAGCCTCCTGGCGCCGCCTCTACCGGGCCGGCGCCGTCGCCGGGTTCCTCGCCACCGTCCTGTTGATCGGCGATATCGCCCTCTCCGGTGTCGGCACCGTGCCCGAGACGGCGAGCGCATGGCTCGCCCAGCTGCGCTCCAATCCGTGGCTCGGGCTACGCAATCTCGACCTGCTCAACGCGAGCCTGGCCGTGGTGACCCTGCCGCTGTCCCTCGCGATCTACGGCGCCCACCGCAGGAGCGAACCCGCCCTGACCGCGCTCGGCGTGCTCCTGGGAGCCGTCGGCGCGGCTCTCTTCCTCGGCGCGAATGTCGCGCTGCCCATGCTCGACGTGGCCGACCGTTGCACCCAGGACTGCCCCGCCGCGGCCGAGGCGCTCCTCGCCCGCGGAGCGCACGGCTCCCTGGGCGCGCTGCCGGGATTCCTCGTCAGCGAGGCCGGCAGCCTCCTCTTCGCATGGACGATGGTGCGTGGCGGGGTGTTCGGCAGGGCCACGGCCTGGGCGGGCCTGCTGGGCACGGCCGGGCTCATCGCGTACACGGTGGCCGCCACCGCGGCGGGCGGCACGAGCGGACCGTTGCTGATGCTCGCCCTCCCCGCGGGAGTCCTCGCCCTCGTCTGGCAGGTGCGCACCAGCCTGCGGCTGTGGGCGCTCGGACGCCGGGACACGCTCGGACACCAGGGCCTGCCATGACCGCCCGCCTGGGCCCTGCTCGCGCTGATCCTCGGGCTCTTCGCGCTGGTCCTGTATGTCGTCTCCCGGGAAGCCACGTTCTCGATGTGGATGCTGAGCAACGACTATGCCGCGGCGACCGATGCAGGCGACCGGGCCGCCATCCGCGCCGCCGGGGTGACCCTCCTGACCCTCTACAACGGTGGAACCTTCGCCACGAGCCATCTGCTCGGAGCGCTCAGCACCCTGGTGTTCTCGGCGGCCCTGCTTCGCCACAAGATCTTCGGCACCCTCCCCGGCCGGCTGGGGCTCGTGACCGGCCTCACCATGCTCATTCCGCCCAACGTCGGCCAGGCCGGCCTCGTCCTCTCGATGCTCTCCCTGCTCCCCACGGCCGCCTGGCTCGCCCTGCTGAGCGCGCACTTGTTCCGGCTCGGCCGCGACACAGCCGCGCCCTGACGCGCCATACCCGACAACGAACGAACGACGGAGGACACGATGGTCACAATTCAGGACGCCGCCCTGGATTTCCTGTCCGTGCGGCGGATCGCGGTGACCGGGGTCTCGCACGCCCCGCACGGCCACGGCAGCAATGCGGTCTACCAGCGGCTCAAGGAGCGCGGCTACGAGGTGTTCGCGATCAACCCCAATGCGACCGACGTGGAGGGCGATCTCGCCTACCCCGCGCTCACCGCCATCCCTGGCGGAGTCGACGCGGTCGTGATCGCCACCAGCCCGGAGCACGCGATGGGCACCATGAAGGAGGCCGTGGACCTCGGGATCACGAAGGCCTGGATGCACCGCTCGTTCGGGACGGGCAGCGTCTCGGCCGAGGCCACGAGCTATGGCCGCGAACACGGCATCACGGTCATCGACGGCGGCTGCCCGCTGATGTTCGGCCCGACCGCGGACACCGGGCACAAGTGGATGTGCCGGATGTTGAAGCTGACCGGCAAGGTCCCCCGCACCGTGTGATCGTCGCTGCACGCGGCTACACGCTGGACCGCGCCGCCCCGACGCCCCAAGACATCCAATGTCATCTTGGTGCGACCCCATTCCGCACCCGCACCGGCGATCCGGTCGCCCGCAGGAAACGCCCCGTGCAGCGGCGCCACATGGCACCTCCCGAGCCCGGGGCCCCTGCGGCCGCGGCCGGGCCGGGGTCAGATCAGGTCGGTGCGGCCGTGGTCGCGCAGGTGCTCGACGAGCGCCTTGACGTCCTGGGCGCGCTCGCGGGTGGTGACCAGAAGGGCGTCCGGGGTGTCGACGACGATGACGTCCTCGAGGCCGAGCACGGTCACGGTGCGCTGCGACCCGGGGACCACCAGGCCCGTCGCGTCCAGGGCATGCACCAGGTCGCGTTCCCCCAAGACCCGCGGCCCGTGCCCCGGGTCGGGCAGGAGGGCGGCGAGAGAAGAGAAGTCGCCGATGTCGTCCCAACCGAAGGCACCGGGCACGACGACGACGGCGTGCTCGTCCGCGGCCGGTTCGGCGACAGCGTGGTCGATGGCGATCTTCGGCAGCGCCGGCCACATCTCCTCGAGGCGCTCCGGCGCGGCGGCGATGGCCCGCAGGTCGGCGGCGAACTGCGGGTGCCATCGTCCGAGCAGGTCCAGCAGACGGGCGGCCCGCACGACGAACATCCCGGCGTTCCACCGGAACTCGCCCGTCGCGATGTACGCCGCGGCCTGCCGCGCATCCGGCTTCTCGACGAACTGGCGCACATGCAACGCGGTGGGGAACCCGGTCACGGGGCGACCCGACTGCACATACCCGAAGCCCGTCGCGGCATACGTCGGGGTGATCCCGATCGTCACCAGGTGACCTGCGTCGGCGAGCCCGACCCCCTCCCGGATGCACTCCTGGAAGGCGGACTGGTCGATGACCACGTGGTCGGCGGCGAAGGACCCGAGGATCGCGTCCGGGTCGCGGGCCTCCAACACGGCTGCGGCCAGCCCGATCGCCGCCATCGAGTCGCGCGGGGTGGGCTCGACCAGCACGGCCGCGGCAGGCACGTCGGGCAGTTGCGCGCGGATCGCCTCCGCGTGCCGGACGCCGGTGACGATAAAGATCCGCTCGCCGACGAGGGGCCGCAGCCGGGCGACGGTGTCCTGGATGAGCGTGTGCCCGGACCCGGACAGGTCGTGGAGGAACTTCGGCGACCCGGCGCGCGAGAGCGGCCACAACCGGGTGCCGGCCCCGCCCGCGGGTATGACGGCGTGGAATCGAGACAGCGGATCGCTCACGGCAGGCAGGCTAGCCGCCGCGGGCGGTCGGGACCGCCACTCAGCAGCGGCTGGTCGAATCTGCACACCTAGGGAGGTCTGCTGATTTGACTAGCGTCTGTTAGCAGACCTTCCTCGGATCCCCCGCGCCGCGCGCACGGCCGCGCCCACGACGGCGGCGCCCGCCGCGCCGAGGACGGCGCCGGAGGCGACCGAAGCGCGGTCGGCACCGCGCTGGTCGAAGGTCGCCAGCCCCGCTGCAGCCCGGTCCGCCGGGGACCGCTGCGCTGCCACCGGGCCCGCCGCCTCCCGCTGCGCTGCCACCCGGCCGCCAGCCCCGCGCGGCACCCCGCCGCCGACAGACCGGTCCGTCCATTCGGCAGCGGCCTGTTCCCGGGTCAGCGGCCCCTCGGAGAGCTTGTGCTGCTCCCCCTCGCTGACCTGCGACTGGGCCGAGGCCAGGAGCGCCTCGACGTCATTGGCCGCCCACGCCGCCGACAGCAGCACCGCCCGGGAGATCAGGTTGATGAACGCGAGCAACCCGACGACCAGGGCGATCGAGGCGAACAGTTTGTTGTCCATCGTCCCGGCGATCAGCCGCGTGCCGAACGTCTGCAGCAAGGTCAGCGCCACGCCCCCGAAGAGCGCGCCATTGCGCACCGCCCGCCACGGCAGGTCCACGCCCGACAGCACCCGCAACACGATCGCCACCAGCAGCACATTGGCCAAGAACGAGGCGAGCAACCCGACACCGGAGACGATCCACGCCTGCTCCCCCAGCCCGACCCACTCGGCCACCCGCTCGGCGATTGCGGTGGTCATGGCGTTGAACAGGGCGGTGACGACGATCGCCAACCCGATCGTCGCCAGCACGAGCAGGCCCCGCAGCTTGGCCGTCACGAAGTTCCCCGGCGATCCGGGCGCCCCGAAGACCGTGCGGATGCCGTCGCGCAGAGCGCTCATCCACCCCGTGCCCGCCCAGAGCAGACCGAGGACACCGACAAGCGCGGTCACGCTCAGCGTGGTCCCGGTCGGGATGGACAGCGGGATCAGCCCGTCCGGGTTGGCCTCGGTCTTGATGAACCCGGGCAATTGCTTCTCCACCGCCTGCTGCACATCCGCCAGCAGGCCTGGCTGATCGCGCAGCACGAGCCCGAAGATCGTGAAGCCGAGCGCGATGGCCGGGAAGAGAGAGAAGAAGGCGAAATAGGTCACGCCGCCGGCGAGCAGCCCGCCGCGGGCGGTGGAATACCGCTGCCACGCGCGCCAGACCGACGAGACGCTGAAGCGCTTCCAAAGATCCTTCAGCGACTGCATACCGGCACGCCTGTGTCCGTCACCGGGGCACGCGGGCGCCGAGTTCGAAGGCGACCACGGGCCGCCAGATCTCATCGGCTCCATGGTGATAGAGATGGAAGGCCGGGACCGTGAACGCGGCCCGAAAGTCTGCCAGCGAGCACTCGGCCGCGGCGAGCGCCTCCTCGGGCAGGTGGTGGGCAATGGTCACGTGCGGGTGATAGGGGAAATCCAGCAGCCGCTCGACCGGCCCCGCTCGCACGGCGCGCTCCAGCGCCGAGCACTGCTCCGCGCCTTGCGCGAGGGCGACGAAGACGACCGGTGAGACCGGCCGGAAGGTGCCGGTGCCGTGCAGTTCCAGTTCGAAGGGACGGTATGCCGCCGCCACCCGCTCGCAGTGCGCCTCGAATTCCATCGACTCGGGTCCGCTGACGACGGTCGGCGGCAGCAGGGTCACGTGCGGCGGGATCGCCTTGGCCAGCGGGTCGCCGGCAGCGACCCGCGCCTGCTGCAGCACGCTCCCGAAGGGTTCGGGCACATCGATGGCGACCCCGATCGTGAGCACGAGAACGGAGGCTACCGGTGCGCGGGGTCAACGCGAAAACGCGTGCCCGAAGTATCGGGTTTCATCGGACCCGCGGCAGCAGCCCGAGGGCGTCGTGCAGGCGGCCGAGCACCACCGACGCCACCTCGCGGGCCTTGTCCGACCCGGCCGTGATGATCCGGTCCAGCTCGGCCGGGTCGGCCATCAGTTCGGCCATCCGCGACTGGAAGGGCTCGAGAGCGGCGACGACGACCTCGGCCACCTCGCCCTTCAGGTCCCCATAGCCCTTGCCCTCGAACGCCCGCTCCAGTTCCGCGATGGGCGTCCCCGACAGCGTCGAGTGGATCACCAGCAGGTTCGACACGCCGGGCTTGGCGTCCACGTCATACCGGATCTCCCGCTCGGGGTCGGTGACCGCGGACTTGATCTTCTTGGTGATCCGCTTGGGGTCATCGAGCAGGTCGATCAGACCTAGATCCGACGAGAGCGACTTCGACATCTTCGCCGTCGGGTCCTGCAGGTCCATGATCTTGGCCGAGCCCTTGACGATATAGGCGTCGGGCACCACGAAGGTGCCCGGGAAGCGCCCGTTGACCCGCTCTGCGAGATCGCGCGTGAGCTCCAGGTGCTGGCGCTGGTCCTCGCCCACCGGCACCAGGTCGGCGTCATACAGCAGGATGTCGGCGGCCATCAGGATCGGATAGGTGAACAGCCCGACATTGGCCGACTGGCCCTTGGCGATCTTGTCCTTGAACTGGGTCATCCGGTTCGCCTCGCCGAAGGCGGTGTGGCAGGCCAGCAGCCACGACAGCTCGGTGTGCTCGGGCACCATCGACTGCAGCATCAGCGTCGAGCGGGCAGGGTCCACGCCGCCGGCGAGGTACTGCGCGGCCGTGCGCCGCGACCGCTCCCGCAATTCGGCCGGGTCGGTCTGGACGGTCAGGGCGTGCAGGTCGACAACCCCGTAGAAGGCGTCATACTCCTCCTGCAGGGCCACCCAGTTGACCAGCGCGCCGAGGTAGTTGCCGAGATGCAGCGAGGCGGAGGTCGGCTGCATCCCGGAGAAGATGCGCTTGGGACGCGCGACGGCGGTGGTGTCACTGGACATGCCCGCGATTGTGTCAGCCGGGACCGACGCGCCCAAACCGGTATCGGTCGTCCGTAGACTCGCAGGAATGCAGCTGCGCACGCATTTCGCCGAGACCTTCGGACGCGCGCCCGAGGGGGTCTGGTCGGCGCCGGGCCGGGTGAATCTGATCGGTGAGCACACCGACTACAACGACGGGCTGGCCCTGCCGATCGCGTTGCCGCAGCGGACGTATGCCGCCGCGGCCCGCCGCGATGACGACCGGTTGCGGGTGCGCAGCGTCCAGACCGTCGAAGTCGTCGAGGTCGCCCTGGACGACATCGGGCCCGGCACGCCCGGTGGCTGGGCGGCGTATGCCGCCGGGGTTCCGTGGGCGCTGCGCGAGGCCGGGTATGCCGTGGGCGGAGCCGACGTCATCCTCGACGGCCGGGTGCCGCTCGGGTCGGGATTGTCGAGTTCGGCGGCGCTCGAGTGCGCTGTCGGCGCCGCCCTGTCCGATCTCTACGGCCTGGGCCTGCTGGCTGACGACGCCAACCGTCGACGTCTGGTCGAGGTATGCCGTCGCGCCGAGAACGACATCGCGGGCGCGCCCACGGGAGGCATGGACCAGTCGGCCTCGCTGCTCGCGACCGCCGGACATGCGCTGCTGCTCGACTGCCGAGACGGCACCACCGAGCAGGTGCCCTTCCCCATCGACGAGGCCGATTTGACCCTGCTCGTCATCGACACCCGCGCCGAGCATGCGTTGGTGGACGGGCAGTATGCCGCCCGCCGCACCTCCTGCGAACGCGCCGCCGCGGCGCTGGGTGTCCCGAGCCTGCGTGAGATTGAGCCCGCCGATCTGACGACGGCGGCCACCCGGCTGGGGGCTAAAGGTCACGTCGAGGGTGAGTCATCGGAGGTGCTGGCGCGGCGGGTGCGGCATGTCGTCACCGAGATCGCGAGAGTCCGGGAGGCCGTGGCCGCGATGCGGGCGGGCGACTGGGCCGAGCTCGGCCGGCTGTTCACCGCGAGCCATGCGTCATTGCGAAGCGACTTCGAGGTCTCCTGCCCAGAACTCGACCTGGTGACCGCAGCCGCGGAATCCGCCGGTGCCCTGGGTGCCCGGATGACCGGCGGCGGCTTCGGCGGCTCGGCCATCGCGTTGGTGCCAAAGGAGCTGGTCGAGCGGGTGACCGAACTCCTCAAACGCCTCGCCATCGACGCTGGCTTCCCCGAGCCGGCGACCTTCGCGGTATACCCCGGACCCGGCGCCGGCCGTGACGACTAACGCGCTAACAACGTGTGGCGATATCTGTGCCTTGGCGCGGATTTCGCCACACCCAAGAGTCAGCGGACGACAGCGCAATGGGGGCGTCGACAAGGGTGGGTGGTCCAGCGGGCGCCCCGTGAGCTGGCGAACGTGATGACTTCCGCGGCGGTCACGCAGGGCTCGTCAACGACCTCGCTCCAGCCGTAGCGCAATTGCGAGCGCCCGGAGACCACCGTTGCGTTGGCCTTCTTGCGGTCGGTTCGCGCCCGGGCGCGATCGTGAAAGAGGAAGCCGTCGAGCTCGATGCGCAGGCGGGCCTCGTCGTACGTCAGATCGTGCCGGCAGCCGACACCTCCGATCAGTTGGCGGGCCTGGCGACTGGCAGGAGGGATGCCGTGGGCCTGTTCGACGTCACGGGCTCACCGCAACTCCAGCGTGCCCTCGGCTCCGTCGTTGTCGGAGGTCAGGACCTCGGGGAGCCAGCAACCTGCTGGATGCCGCGTCCAGCGCGATAGCTCGCCGGCCAGCCGGGTCATCGTGGTCTTGCGATCCTGCAAGGCACGGCCGACTAGCGCCAACGTCGAATCGGTGTCCTCGCGCGCGGCAAGCATGATCACCGTCGACTCGATGCTCGTGCGCGGAAGCCACAGATTGGCCCGCACCATGGGCAGATCGGACCGGGTCAAACGCACCCCCTCGGGAACTGCGGGGCTGCGGCGGCGTGGGACGACAAGCTCCACGACCTCCGGCTCGTCGGTGGTGAGACCCTCGACATAGGCGGCGGACCAGCCCCCCAAGCCAGCCAGACGCTGCTCCAAGAGGTAGCCGGGCTCCTTCGAGAGGCGGTGAATCTCCGCCGTCGACGGCCGTGTCACGCTGAGCCACCCGGCCACGGCGCGCGTGGGCCAATCGACCGGCCCGCTGTGCGTGATGTAGACCCCCTGGTGAAAGCGTTGCCAGCGTCCGCTGTCGACCTTCCACTGGACGGCGGCCCAGGACATCGTCTCGAGCGCCGTCGTGACCGTGATGAGCGGCAGCTCGGCAAGAGGCGGGATAATCACTCCTCGCTGCCGCCACCGATTGCCCATGTCTCGATCGTGCCCGGCGCTGGCGCCGAGCCCGTCGGGTTATCCACAAGTGCCGTTTCGCGCTCGGTTATGTATGTTGCCTTATCACTGCTAAAGCAGTGATTTCGCTGCAACGGGCATCTGCACGCAGCTAGCGGGACTGAGCAACAGGCCTGGCACGGCGCGCGCGAGTCGAGGGTGTGACGGGTGGGACATATCGGCTGGCACAATGGTCGGTCGTGACCCAGGCTCCGAGTCCACCACAGTATTGCCCGCCACCGGATGTGCTCGACGACCTCGAGTTGCTCCGGCGCGGCGTATACGGCCCCGAGGCCACGATCCAGCCCGGCACGGCTGTCTCCGTTCACCTGCCGGCGCCCATCGCCGAACAGGCCCAGGGCGCGGGCGCTGTCGAGATCGTCGACCCCGAGGGAGTCCCGGTGGCCCGGCTGGCCGCGACGGGCCAACCCGTGCACGACGGCTGCCTCGATCTCGCCGCCACGCCCGAGTGGCTGTCCAACCCGTCGCCGCGCACCTTCGAGCGCTACTACACCGACCCCCGCCCGGGCGACGCGCCGGCGGATCAGGTCGCGGTGATCGTCGACCGCACGATCACGACAGAGGACCTGCTCGAGATCGCCGCGAACGCCGGGCACCGGCCCTTGGCCTTCCTGGTGCTGGCAGGGCCGACCCTGGCTGCGCATTCCACCGGCGTGACGCTGATCCGCTCGGCGCTGTCGGGTGCCGCGCGCATCGGCCGGGGCGATGTCGTCGCCATCCCGCTCGACCGCCGGGCGACGCGCGCTAAGCGCGACCAGGTGCTCGCGGCATACAGCGGCGGCGAACTGCTCGAGCTGAGCCCGCGGCATACCGCCGAGGCCCGGCACGGGCTCGTGCTCTTCTTCACCGGCCTGTCCGGCTCCGGCAAGTCCACCGTCGCCCGCAGCGTGCGCGACGCCATCGTCGAGGACGGCGCCCGCAGCGTCACCCTCCTCGACGGCGACCTGGTCCGGCGCCACCTGTCCGCCGGTCTCGGCTTCTCCGCGGCCGACCGGGAGACGAATATCCGCCGGATCGGGTGGGTGGGCGCCGAGATCTCCCGGCACGGCGGAGTCGCCATCTGCTCTCCCATCGCCCCCTTCGCCAGCACCCGTGACGCGGTGCGCGACATGGTCACCGAGGCGGGCGGCGACTTCCTGCTGATCCACATCTCCACTCCGCTCGCCGAGTGCGAGCGGCGGGACCGCAAGGGCTTGTATGCCAAGGCGCGGCGCGGGGAGATCCCGGAGTTCACGGGCATCAGCAGCCCGTATGAGGACCCGACCGACGCCGACCTGGCGATCGACACGACCGGCATAAGCGTGGAAGCGGCCGTCGAGCAGGTGCTCGATCTGTTGCGCTCGCGGGGCCACCTGACATCGGAAGAGGTGCTGGAATGGGCGATCTGATCACCGCCGACACCCCGGGACTGCTGGCTGTCGCGTTCCTCGTCGGCATCGTCATCGGCCTGACCGGCATGGGCGGCGGCGCGTTGATGACGCCGGCGCTGATCTTCCTCGGCATCCCCCCGACGGCGGCCGTCGCCAACGACCTCGTCGCGGCCGCGGTGAACAAATCCGTGGGCGCCGCAGTGCACTACAAGCACGGCTCCCCCAACCTGCGGCTGGCCATGTGGCTGATCCTCGGATCGGTGCCGACGGCATTCGCTGGGGCGTGGATCATCGCCGCGACGGGCGAACCGGAGGATCAGCAGGCGTTCGTCAAGAAGGCCATCGGCGTGGCGCTGCTGCTCGCCGCCTCCACGTTGACGATGCGCATCTATCTGGAGATGCGCCGCGGCGACTACACCGACGACGGCCGGCCGGACCCGGCCGTGCGGCCGCTGCCGACCTTCCTCGTGGGAGCCCTGGGGGGTCTGCTCGTCGGCCTGACCAGCGTCGGGTCGGGGTCGCTGATCATGATCAGCCTGCTGCTGCTCTATCCCACATTGTCGGCGCGCCGGCTCGTCGGCACCGACCTGGTGCAGGCCATCCCCCTGGTGCTCTCGGCGGCCATCTCGCACGTCATGGTCTCGGGAATGGACTGGGCGATCCTGCTGCCGCTGATCATTGGCGGCAGCCCAGGAACCTTCCTCGGCGCCCGGCTGGCAGGTTTCGTCTCGCAGTCGATCCTGCGCCGCGGCATCGCGATCGTGCTCGCCCTCACCGGTCTCGGGCTCCTGAAGGTGCCGCCGGTGTGGGTGGGGATCATCGGCGCGGCAATGGCGATCCTCGGGCCCGTCGTGTGGGGGCTGATCAAGCACGCCCACGGCCGTCGGGCCTTCATCCACGTGCCCATCGGGCGGCGCGAACCCAAGCCCTCCCCCGTCACCGTCCCGCCCGATGAGGACCTGCGCTGAGCGCACCTCTTTGCTGCTTCCACCCTCCCGCCATCTCACGAAAGAGAGCGTTGTGACTGACGCACGCACCGACGGCCAACTCGCCGCCGACCTGGCCCGCGAGGCCGGGGACATCCTGCTGACCATCCGCGCGGACTTCCCGCAGGACGGTGACCCCAAGGACCTCAAGAGCGCGGGGGACCTCGGCTCCCACGACTTCCTCATGGCCGCGCTGGCGCAGGCCCGCCCCCAGGACGCCGTGCTCTCCGAGGAGGGCGCCGACGACAAGGCCCGCCTGAGCGCCGAACGCGTCTGGATCGTCGACCCGCTCGACGGCACCCGCGAGTTCTCCGAGCGGCCGCGTGACGACTGGGCCGTGCATGTGGCGTTGTGGGAGAAGGGCAAACTCACCGAAGGCGCCGTCGCGATGCCGGCCCGCGGCGTCGTGCACTCCACCGTGGCTCCCCCGCCCCTGCCCGAGCCCCACGACGGACCGGTCCGCCTGGCCGTCAGCCGGTCCCGTCCCCCGGCCTGGCTGCCCGCCCTCGTCGAGGCGCTCAGCGCCGACCTGGTGCCGATGGGTTCCGCGGGGGTCAAGGCGATGTCGGTCCTCGACGGGACGGCCGACGCCTATGTGCATGCGGGCGGGCAGTATGAATGGGACTCGGCTGCGCCGGTCGTCGTCGCCGCCGCCGCGGGACTGCATACGAGCCGGATCGACGGATCGCCGTTGGTGTACAACCAGGACAACGTCCTGCTGCCCGATCTGATCGTATGCCGCCCCGAGCTCGCCGAGCGCGTGCTCGCCGCGGTCGCCACGCTCGGTCTCTGACAGGCGGTCCTGTTCCGGCGGTCTCGGGCAGGCGGAGTCTCACAAGCGGTCTCCGACGGGCGCGGACGGCGTCGGCCCGGCCGCGCGGCATTCGATAGCCTGACCCTTGCCGGCCGGGTCCGGCATCCACCGTGTCGAAGGAGACCTCAGGCTGTTATGGGCAAGATCATCTACACCCTCACCGACGAAGCACCGCTGCTGGCGACCTACTCCTTCCTCCCTGTGATCGAGGCCTTCGCGGGCACCGCCGGGGTGGACGTCGAGACCCGGGACATCTCGCTCGCGGGGCGCATCGTCGCGGCCTTCGCCGACGTGCTTCCGGAGGACCAGCGCGAGAGCGACGCCTTGGCCGAGCTGGGTGAGCTGGCGACCACCCCCGAGGCCAACATCATCAAGCTGCCGAACATCTCGGCCTCGGTGCCGCAGTTGGTGGCCGCTGTCAAGGAGTTGCAGGCTCAGGGCATTGCCCTGCCCGACTATCCAGCCGAGCCGAAGACGGATGCCGAGCGCGACGCGCGGGCGCGCTACGACAAGGTCAAGGGCAGTGCGGTCAACCCGGTGCTGCGCGAGGGCAACTCGGACCGCCGCGCCCCGGCGTCGGTGAAGAACTACGCCCGCAACCACCCGCACTCGATGGGCGCTTGGTCCTCGGACAGCAAGACGAACGTCGCGACGATGGGCGTCAACGACTTCCGCAGCAACGAGAGGTCGATCGTGCTGCCGGCGGCGGACGTGCTGACCATCAAACACGTCGGCGCCGACGGCACCGAGACGATCCTCAAGGAGGGACTGAAGGTGCTCGAGGGCGAGGTCGTCGACGGCACCTTCATCTCCGCCTCTGCCCTCGACGCCTTCCTCGCCGAGCAGGTCGCCAAGGCCAAGGCCGACGATGTGCTCTTCTCGGTCCACCTGAAGGCCACCATGATGAAGGTCTCGGACCCGATCATCTTCGGTCACGTGGTCCGCGCCTACTTCGCCGACGTCTACACCGCATACGGTGAGCAGCTCCTCGACGCCGGACTCGACGGCACCAACGGCTTGGCGGCCGTCCTCGCCGGCCTCGACGGGCTGGAGAACGGCGCGGAGATCAAGGCGGCCTTCGACAAGGCGCTTGCCGACGGCCCACGCCTCGCGATGGTCAACTCCGACAAGGGCATCACCAACCTCCACGTCCCCAGCGATGTCATCGTCGACGCGTCCATGCCGGCGATGATCCGCACCTCCGGTCACATGTGGGGCCCCGACGGCCAGGAAGCGGACACGCTCGCCGTCATCCCCGACAGCTCGTATGCCGGCGTCTATCAAGCCGTCATCGACGACTGCCGCGCCAACGGCGCCTATGACCCGAAGACCATGGGTTCGGTGCCCAACGTCGGCCTGATGGCACAGAAGGCCGAGGAATACGGCAGCCACGACAAGACCTTCGAGATGAGCGCTCCCGGCCGCGTGCAGGTGGTGAACCAAGCAGGTGAAGTGCTCATGGAGCACGAGGTCGAGGCCGGCGACATCTGGCGCGCCTGCCAGACCAAGGACGCCCCCATCCAGGACTGGGTCAAGCTCGCCGTCACCCGCGCCCGCGCCACCGGGGACCCAGCCGTCTTCTGGCTCGACGAGGGCCGGGCCCACGACGCCAACCTGATCGCCAAGGTCAACCAGTACCTCCCCGAGCACGACACCGACGGCCTCGACATCTCGATCATGGCTCCGGCCGATGCGGCGAAGCGGTCCGTCGAGCGGATCCGCAAGGGCGAGAACACGATTTCGGTCACGGGCAATGTGCTGCGTGACTACAACACCGACCTCTTCCCGATTCTCGAGCTCGGCACCTCCGCCAAGATGCTCTCTGTCGTGCCGCTGATGAACGGTGGCGGGCTCTTCGAGACCGGCGCCGGCGGTTCGGCGCCCAAGCACGTGCAGCAGCTGGTCGCCGAGAACTACCTGCGCTGGGACAGCCTCGGTGAGTTCCTCGCCCTGGCCGAGTCCTTCCGCCACCTCGCCGGCAGCGAGGGCAACGGGCGCGCGGCCGTGCTCGCCGACACCCTCGACAAGGCCACCGGCCGCCTGCTGGAGGAGAACAAGTCACCCGCCCGCAAGGTCGGCCAGATCGACAACCGGGGCAGCCACTTCTACCTCGCGATGTACTGGGCGCAGGAGCTGGCCAAGCAGACCGAGGACGCCGATGTGGCCGCCGCCTTCGCCTCCACCGCCGAGGCCCTGACCGCCAACGAAGACAAGATCGCCGGCGAGCTGCTCGCCGTCCAGGGCGCCCCAGCCGACATCGGTGGCTACTACCGCCCCGACGCCGCCAAGACGTCAGCCGTCATGCGGCCGTCCGAGACGTTCAACGCGATCCTGGCCGGCCTCGGGGAGCAGAGCGGCATCGCCTGACGGCCGGCCGCGCCGGCGCCCGAGCAGCATCGCTTCAGGCACGCGGATACCCATTGGTTGTTGGGGTGATCACCCCAACAACCAATGGGTATCGCCGTATCCAACCGCTGGTGTCGGTGCTGTTGTCGCTGCTCGTGTGGTGCTCGGCGCGTCATCACGACCTCGTGCCCGGCCAGGCCGGGGCCTGGAGCCGTGCGCACTCACCCCACCGGGTGAGTGCCCGCCTGGCCAGGGCGGGGCCGCCGGATTAGGTCGACGGCGAGGAGCGGGTCGGCCGCCGGCGCGTGTCAGGGTGGCGGGATGACCCGAGCGAACCTGTCCCGCATCCCGGCACAGACTCAAGAGTGGCCAGGCACGATCGACGACCTGCGGCCGGCCCCTGACCACGGTGAAACGTCCTGGACTCCCCGCGAGCGCCTCGTCGGCAAGAAGGTCCTGATCACCGGAGGTGATTCCGGCATCGGGCGGGCCATCGCGATCACGATGTCCAAGGAGGGCGCCTGCGTCGCGATCGCCTACCTGCCTGCGGAGCAGTCCGACGCCGAGAACACCCGAGCCGTCATCGAGGACGCCGGCGGCACCTGCCACCTGTTCCCGTGCGACCTGACCGAGATGGCCGCGAACCACGCCCTGGCCAAGGACGCCGTGGCCGCCCTCGGGGGCCTGGACGTCCTCGTCTGCAATGCCGCCTTCCAGATGACCTTCCAGGCGCTGGAGAAGTTCCCGCCCGAACAGATCACCCACACCTACGCCACCAACGTCTTCTCCCCGTTCTGGCTCGCCCAGGCCCTGGCCGGCGACCTCGAGGACGGCGGCTGCGTGCTGGTCACGACCTCCATCCAGGCCTACAAGCCGTCCGAGGACCTTCTCGACTACGCCTCCACCAAGGCCGCGCTGAACAACCTCGTCGTCAACCTCGCCAGCGAACTCGGCCCGCGCGGCATCCGGGTCAACGCAGTCGCGCCCGGCCCGATCTGGACCCCGCTGATCCCGTCGACCATGCCTCCCGAACGCGTATCCGGTTTCGGCTCGGACACCCCGCTCGGCCGCGCGGGACACCCGGTCGAGGTGGCCGCGGCATACGTCTTCCTCGCCTCGGACGAGGCGTCCTATATCTCCGGCACAGTCCTCGGCGTCACCGGCGGCAAACCGGTCTTCTGACGGCGACTAGCGTTGCATGAACGGAAAGACCACGAAGGCGCGGGAGAGGTCTCGCACAGCGATCGCGAGCGCGTCACCGCCTGAGCCGTCTCGCCGACTCCTCGCAGCCGACTCATCGCAGCGGGCCCGTCCAGCATGGACGGGCCCGTTTCGTATGCGGTGCGGGGCGTCACCAGCGGCCGGGCACGCCCTTGACGATGACGCCGTCAGGCACATCGCGCGTCACGACCGCCCCCGCGCCCACGGTCACACCGGACCCGATGACGAGGTTCTGCAAGATCGTGGCCGAGGCGCCGACGAGGGTGCCGGTGCCGATGGTGACCGCGCCGGAGACGACGGCTCCGGGGTTCATCGATACGAAATCCTCGAGCACGCTGTCGTGGCCGATGGTCGCGTTGGGGTTGATATGCGTATGTCGCCCGAGCGTCACATTCGTCGAGACGACCGCGCGCGCACAGACGACGGAGCCGGGTGCGATGGCCGGCTGGGTGCCGATGGCCGCGCTCGGATGCACCGCGGTGTATGCCGTCAGGCCGGCCGCGTCGCACCGCTCGACGAGCCGGCGCCGCACGGTCGGGCTTCCGATCCCCAGGACATAAGAAAGCGAGCCGGCGGCAAGCAGGCCAGCCTCGATCGTCCCGAGATACGCCACCCCGCGCGCCTCCAGCCGGGCGCGGTCGTCAGGGTGCGGGTTGTCGTCGACGACCCCGCGGATCTCGATGGGCGCCCCGTCGCGCACGAGGGCGTCGAGCACGTCGAGGCTCTCGCGGCCGAAGCCGGATGCCCCCACGACGACAACCTGTTCAGGCACCGGCGGCCTCGCCCGGATCAGCGACCGCGCTGGCCAGCTCCTCGCCCGCGGGACCGGCCGCGGCACGGCTGCCGGTGAACGGGCCCATGGTCGCCTCCCCCTCGGCGCTGATGCCGTGGCGCCGGAACACGGTGGCTATGGTCCGCCATACGATCCGCGCATCCAGGGCGAGCGAGCGGTTGTCCACATACTCCACGTCCAGCGCGAACTTCTCCTCCCACCCGATGGCGTTGCGGCCGCTCACCTGGGCCAGCCCCGTCACCCCCGGCCGGACCTCGTGCCGGCGCGCCTGGGCCGGGGTGTAGAGCGGCAGGTACTGCACCAACAGAGGCCGCGGACCGACCAGGCTCATCTCGCCGCGCAGCACGTTCCACAGCGTCGGCAGTTCATCGAGGCTGGTTGCCCGCAGCACCTGGCCGACCGTGGTCAGCCGGTCGGCGTCCGTGACGTGCGTGGCGTCCGGGTGACGCATCGTGCGGAACTTGACGAGTTCGAAGATCTCCCCGTCCCGCCCAGGCCGGTCCTGACGGAAGAAGACCGGGCCGCCCATCGTCGCCCGCACGACGGCCGCCGTGCCGAGTTGCAGTGGCGCCGTGACGATCAGCCCGGCCGCGCTGGCGACCACGTCGATCGCCCGCTTCAGCGCGTCATACCGTCGATGCTCAGGATGCGGCATCGACGGCCCGTCCCGAGACGAATGCGGTGATGACGTCGTGTACCCGGGTGATGTCCGCATCGGACATCACCGACCCGCTGGGCAGCGACAAGCCGGTGGCGAACAGCCGGTCGCTCGTGCCGTCAAGTACCGCCGCGGAACCGGCGAACACCGGTTGCTGGTGCATCGGCTTCCACAGCGGCCGAGCCTCGATGTCGGCGCCGGCGAGGGCAACGCGCAGACCCTCCGCCGTGAAGCCGGCGACGGCCGGGTCGACCAGGACCGAGCTGAGCCACCAGTTGTCGTGCGTCGGCGAGTCGATCTCCCCCGACGGTTCGCCGAACACGCTCACGCCCGGCACCGCGGCGAAGAGGTCGACGTAGCCCCGCCGGATCTCGCGGCGGCGGCCGAGCATGGCCGGCAGCCGTTCGAGCTGCGCCCGCCCCAGCGCGGCCAGCACATTGGAGAGGCGGTAGTTGTAGCCGATGTCGGTGTGCTCGTAATGGATGACCGGTTGCCGGGCCTGGGTGGCGAGGTAGCGCACCCGGTCGGCCAGTTCGGGGTCGTCCGTCAGGAGCGCCCCGCCGCCGGAGGTGGTCATGATCTTGTTGCCGTTGAAGGAGACCGCGGCCGCCGCGCCGTATGCCGCGGCGGAGCGGCCCGCTCGGGTGGCGCCGAGCGATTCCGCTGCGTCGGACAACACCGGTATGCCGTGGCGCGCCGCGATCGCGGCGATCCCCTCGTGGTCGGCGACCTTGCCGAAGAGGTCGACGGGGATCACCGCGCGGATCGGCTGGTCGGCCAGGGCGCGCTCGAGCAGCTGCGGACTCATCGTGGCGCTGTCGTCGCAGTCGACGAATACCGGTTCGGCACCGACATAGGTGATGGCGTTCGCCGTCGCGGCAAAGGTCATCGTGGCGGTGGCCACCCGATCACCGGGGCCCACACCGAGGGCGACCAGCCCCAGGTGCAGGGCGGCGGTGCCGGAGGAGAGGGCAACGCAGCGGGTGCGCCCGCAGTATGCCGCGAGGTCGTCCTCGAAGGCGTTGACGTCAGGACCGACCGGGGCGACCCAGCCCGAGCGCATTGCCGCCACGACGGCGTCGATCTCCGCATCAGTGACGTCGGGGGCCGAGAGGTGGATCCGGTCAGTCACGTGCGCAACCTTCCCGGCAGAATCGGCGACATTCGAGGTGGGATCCTCGCGCCGTCATAGTAGCGACTGGCCGCCGTGGTGGGTCTTGTCGGCGGGCGCCGGTGTGGTGGTCTCGGTCTCGGCGGGGGGCGGTGCGTCGGCTGGCGTGGCGCGCTGGGCGCGCCCCGGTATCTGCGAGCGGAGGATCTCGCCGATGCGGCCCCGGTCGGAGTCGTCGAAGAGCACGTGAATCGGGTCCAGGCGCGGCACGGGAACTTGCGTGATCAGCGGATGCTCGCTCTGGGTGCCAGCCTCGGCCCTGCTCAGGAGCACCTCATGCATCTTTTCGCCCTCGCGCAGCCCGGTGTAGATGATCTCGATGTGCTGTCGGGACTCTTCGATGAGCCGCTGGGCAACGTCGTAGATCTTGACCGGCTCGCCCATGTCGAGGACGAGCACGTCGCCCGCCTTGCCGATGGCTCCCGCCTGGAGCACCAGTTCGCACGCCTCGGGGATCGTCATGAAGTAGCGGGTGACGTCGGGGTGGGTCACCGTCACCGGGCCCCCGCGTTCGATTTGCGCGCGGAACGAATAGAGGACCGAACCGCGAGATCCGAGGACATTGCCGAAACGCACCGACACATATGGCTTGTCGAGATCCGCCGCGAACCATGCCGTCAGGCGCTCGGCGAGCAATTTGGTTTGGCCCAACACACTGCTCGGATCGGCGGCTTTGTCGGTGCTGATATTGACAAAATGTTCAACATCGACGTCCGCGGCACACTGCAGGACATTCAAAGTGCCTATGACATTGGTTTTCCAGCCCTCGGCCGGGTGGCTCTCCAGCGCGGTCAGGTGCTTGAGCGCGGCCGCATGGAAGACCACCTCGGGCCGGTGGTGCTCGAAGACGAGGCGCAAGGCGTCTGCGTCGCGGATGTCGCACAATGCGACGTCGTCGCCGTCGAGCAGGCCGTTTCCATAGAGCTGCAGGTGCGTGCTGTGGAGTCCGGACTCGTCACGGTCCAGCAGGATCAGCCGCTCCGGACCGAGGTGGTGGACCTGCAGCGCCAACTCCGAGCCGATGGACCCGCCAGCTCCGGTGACGAGCACGACTTTGCCATTGACGAGATCGGCGATCTCGGCCAGGTCGGTCTCGATTGGCCGGCGGCCCAGCAGGTCGACGACGTTGAACTCGCGCAACTGGTTCAGTTGCATCTGCCCGCCGATCATCTCCCGCACCGGCGGCACGACGACCAGCGTGAGCCCGGCACCCCGGCACGCCGCGTTCAGGTCGGCAAGCAGCTTGGGGTCGGCCTTGCTGATCGCGACGATGACGCCCTCGGCGCCGTGCTTGCGAGCCACGTCAACCAGGTCCGAGCCCGGGCCTAGAACGCGGTAGCGGCCGATGCGCAGGAAGCGATGAGCAGGGTTGTCGTCGACGAATCCGACGATGGTATACGGGGCATCCGGCTCCCGGTCGACGAGCCTGGCGACCTGGTGGCCGATATCGCCCGCGCCGTAGACGATCACTGGCAGACCCTCTTCGGCGGGACCAACGGACTTGCGCCGGTCACGTAACGCCCGGAAGGTCCAGCGACCGGCAGCCATTGCCAAAAAGGCGAACGGCGGCAGGAAGAGGGCGATGCCCAGAGAGAAGCGCTGACCCTCGGGAAGCAGCAGACCCGACGAGGTCACGGAGAGGAGCCCCAGACTGGCCCAGATCCCGGCCACAATGGTGCCGAGCGTGGTCACCTCTTCGTAGCTACCGACCCGGCTGCGGCCGAGGTAGAGGTGGAGCCGGAACCCGATAAGGATCTGCAGGACGATGGCGGCGCCGACATACGCGACCGACAAGCCCCAGCGCTTATCCGATAGGACGAAGTCGTAGCGAACGACGGAAAAAGCCAGCAGCGCCACCAGCCAGGCGAACACGTCCCAGGCGACAATGAGAGATCGTCGTGCGTAGACCGACGATCGCGGCGACATGTGCCCCTCTTCCCCGATAAAGCCCAACCAAACCCAACAAACCTCGGTAATGGTACCCGTGGATCCAAACGCCCGGAAGCCGGGAGAGCCGGTCGGAGGGTCGTCCAATATGGGGACAAGCCCGGCTGCAAGGACTCAGCCAGACCCGTGACTCGTGCCCTCAAAGCTCCGGAACCACTCCACCGTGTCCGCCAAACCGGCAGACAGATCGACCGGTGAAACGTCGGGGAAGAGCGCGCGCAACGAGGAGTTGTCGGCCTGGGAGTGCGGCACGTCTCCCGGACGCGGTTCCCCGTGGATCCGCCTCGCGGGCTGCCCCACCGCGGTCTCGAGCTCATGGAGGAGCGCGAGCAGGGTGGTGCTGGTCCCGAAGGCGAGGTTGACCGGCTCGGGGTGGGTCACCCGACGCTCCACGGCGTCCAGGAGCACGCGGCATACCGAGCCGACATAGGTGAAGTCACGCGACGTGAACCCGTCCCCGTTGATCGTCACCGGCTCCCCCCGCAGCATCTGGTCGATGAAGGTGGGGATCACGGCGGCATACACATGCCCGGCCCGCTGGCGGGGACCGTAGACGTTGAAGAACCGGAACGCGAGCGTCTGCAAGTCATACACCGTCTGGTAGGCGAGCGTGTATTGCTCGGCCGCGAGCTTGGAGACGGCATACGGGCTCATCGGGCGCACCCACTCGCGCTCGTGCTTGGGCAGCGCGGGGTTCATGCCATAGACCGACGACGAGGACGAGAAGACGACGTGGGCGCCGACCGAACGGGCAGCCTCTAGCACGGCGAAGGTGCCATTGGTGTTCACGGCGTGGGTGGCACCCGGGTTGGCGATGCTCCGTGGCACCGAGCCGAGGGCCGCCAGGTGGACGATGGAGTCGACGCCACGCACCGCCGAGGCCAGCCGGTCCTTATCGAGGATCGAGCCCTCGACGAACTCGACATCCGCGCCGAGATTGTCGAGGTATCCGGTGGACAGATCGTCCAGGACGACAACGTCATGGCCTGCAGCGACCGCGAGTTCGGCGAGGTTCGAGCCGATGAAGCCCGCGCCGCCGGTGATCAGCAACCGCATGGAGCCCCCACAAGACAGACGATTAGGTAGTGACCCGTTGCGGTCGCGCCGTAGTGTAGCCGCGTCGGACCCCCTCAGACGTTGGAATAGTGGCGAGGACACGGCTGTCCTCTTTTTCGATGACAAGGCATACGGTTTCGACCGACTTCAGCGTTTGTTCCACCAATGTCGTCTCGTTTCGGCGGCGGGAAGAGTGGGAACGGGCTCTGCGGGGTCACCGAGCAGTCTGCCGAATATTTGTCTGATGAGGACATCCAACTCCATGGCGCAGTGAGCCGCCGGCCTCGCGCCTCGACCGTAGGGGTCGCGCACGTCCCAGGCGAGGGAGTTCGGCAGCACCGTCGCTGAGAGAGCAGACAAGGCGATGTCACGGCCCCCGGGTTCGCCTTGGACGGCCTGCGCGAACTGACGCAGTCCGAATACACCTGTCGCCTGCGGCCAGTGCTCGAGGATGCGCATGTGTTGTGTGAATTCCATGGTCAGGACCAGGTCACTATGGTCGAGGATATCGGTTGAGAGTTCCCTGGACTCGTGCCCCCGCCACACGATGTCACGGCGTTCCAGTTCGCGGACCCATCTCCGGATCGAGCGACCTGCCAACAGTGCCCGGCACTCCGGCGCTGGCGAACCGGATGCCTCGACCGCCGTAGCGGGCACGAGCCACCAACTCGGCGTACGGCGAGCGCGAGATATTGGCCGTGCACACAAAGAGGACCCCCCTGTGTGTCAGGCTTAGGTGAGACAGCATTTCTGATTTGATCCCTCTGTACGGGGCGAGAAGCGAGAACACTTGATGACCATGACGTTGGCTGATGCCACCTCGTTCGATGATGGAGGGGTGAGCCCGAGGTCTGATCGTCCGAAGCGGCGGGCGTTCACCGCGCAGTACAAGGCTGCGGTGTTGGCGGAGTACGAGGCCGCGGACCGTGGTGAGCGGGGCGTGATCTTGCGCCGTGAGGGCTTGTACTCCTCCCATATCGTGGAGTGGCGCAAAGCTGCGGAGGCGGGTGCGACCAGCGCGCTTGGCCCCAAGGTGGCCGACCGGCGCGACCGGGAGATCGAGCAGTTGCGAGCCCGGGCGGAAAGGGCCGAGTCTGAGCTAGCCAAGACGAGGGCCGCGTTGGATCTGGTGGGAAAAGCACACGCGCTCTTGGAGACGCTCTCCGAGAGCGCGGACACGCAGCGGCGGTCGCCGCGGTGATCAATCCCGCCGTCGAGGAGCTGGCCGGGTTGACCTCGATCAAGAAGGCGTGCGCGCTGCTAGGCCGCCCCCGCGGCAGCCACTACCGTGCCCAGCAGCCGCGGGTGTACGGGCCGGCGCCCAAGCGGCCGACGCCACCGAATGCCCTGACCGCGGCCGAGCAGGAGCAGGTTCTCACTGTCCTGACCAGCGAGAGGTTTTGCGATAAGTCGGTGGCCCAAACGTGGGCCACGCTGCTCGATGAGGGCACCTACCTGTGCTCGATGTCCACGATGCACCGGCTGCTGCGTGCCCACGGCGCGGCCGGCGAGCGTCGCGCGCACGCCACACACCCCCCGAAGAAGAAGCCCGAACTGCTGGCCACCGCGCCGGGGCAGGTGTGGACCTGGGATATCACCAAACTCCGCGGCCCCGGCCGCGGGGTCTGGTTCCAACTCTACGTGGTCCTCGACATCTTCTCGCGCTACGTCGTGGCCTGGACCGTCCAGAACGCGGAGGACTCCGACATCGCCACCACGATGCTCGAAGAAGCGATGGGCATCCACGGCATCCCCACCGCGGTCCACGCCGACCGCGGCACCTCAATGACGTCCAAACCCGTGGCCCAACTGCTACTCGACCTCGGCGTGGACCGCAGCCATTCCCGACCCCGAGTCAGCAACGACAACCCCTACAGCGAAGCCCAATTCAAGACGATGAATGACGTGCCTGATTCCTTTCGGAGTTGGATCCCAATAGAGTAGAATTCCTTGGAAGGGAGAATCGATTCAGAATGAGTAGCGGTAGGGTGAGTTTTTCGCCGGAGTTCCGCGAGCAGATGGTGGAACTGTTCTTGAGTTACCAGGGGCAGAAGAACCTGTCACAGGTCGCGCGGGAGAATGGTGTCGGCGCGGAGACATTGCGGAACTGGGTGAAGAAGTACCAGGAAGCGAACCCGGTCGAGGACAAGCCCTTGACAATCTCGGAACGGGCGCGGCTTGAACAACTCGAGCGCGAGAATCAGGAACTGCG